>ERZ1066134.122-NODE-122-length-71280-cov-10.271099_pt1 | contig 71280 bp, 141 predicted proteins | sample MGYA00382781_ERZ1066134 | MGnify/ENA primary metagenome ERZ1066134 (study PRJEB33369, sample SAMEA5778364) | biofilm metagenome | biome: Industrial cooling water; feature: Water cooling tower basin; material: Biofilm | place: United Arab Emirates | collected... | reverse complement strand
GCGCTTCGTGCAAATTAAGGGTATCGTAAGTTTCTGGACCAGGCTTAAACCATTTGGTATAGCCCGATTTTTTACTTTTCATAACGGCCCACGTAGTATTGCCGTCATCTGTTTTCTGTACGCTCATCACTTCCCAAAGTACTCGTGATCGTTTATGTTTAAAGATTACGCCTACTTGGAATAGATTTTCCATTACTGTCCTTTTCCTAGCCTGTTCTGGAGTTTCTATACCACTTACTGTAATAGTTGTTTGTGTGGCTACAGTAGGAGGACCTAGGGGTCCAGGAGGTCCAAAAGGTATCATAATCCAATTTGAGCTAGACATAATGCCAATATGACATCGAATATAACCCCTGTCAACACATTTTTCATAAAAAGAGGAAAAACTTTTATTTTTAATTTTGAAAAGGAGTCAATTAATATAATACATTACTAATATGTATATTATAGAATAAGTAATTAATAAAACGTTTTTATACGTTTTATTAATTACGCACTATAATACTATTAATATAGTATACCCTAAGTCAATCCGTGTAGAACTTTTAGACATAGCTAAGTATTTGACATCGCTTCTGATAAATTTTTCGAGTCCATTACGCTCCGTTCCAACGCTCTCAACGCTGAACGAACCGTAACGGTAGGCTTGACAGCCTACCTAACTTATGCTAGCTTCAACCTATTGCGTTATGGAAACAAAACAAAAACGAAGACATCTTAAAAAGGGGCAAGTGTGGCGCTACCCTATTTATACTTCAGGTTTAATGGACAATGAACTTAGAGGTCATGTTTATTTCGTTTTAACAGAAAAACAATCGCAAGGCATGTGGAGAATGAAACCTATAAAAGTAGAACCTCCAGATTTAACTGTAAGCTGGAAGATTCTAGGTTATCGAGATCATTGGACTAAATCCACAGAAATACTACGTTGGTTTGAACAAGTAGATCCAGAACCATTTAAAACAGCAATAGTACTATATGGCTAGAGAATGTCGATTTAAAGTAGGAGATTGGGTTCAAGTAGAAGATAAGCCACTTGGACTAAAAGCTGTTGGCACAGTTGTTGCAATTGTTGTAGATATTAATAAGAACTTGTTTTATTCTATCGACTGGCGTATAACTGAGTGTAAGAAGACCCAAGGGATTCAACCTACATCACTCTATCCTTTGGATGCTTTTGACAAGAAAGGCAATTTAGCCCCGAGTGCTCAGGTGTTGTATGGAAGTAGCCGATAAAGATTTTCAAAAATTTAAGGCTGGAGATTTCATGGAGGTATTTAACCCTAAATTTAATATATGGGTACTTTGTGAAATAGTGACAAATTACGGCATGGTTAGAACTGGTGATGGGTTTAAATGGGGATATGAACTACAAGTTATTAAAGAAGAATTAGATGATAAGTTAAGAGAGGCTTATTCTATATACGAAGACAGTAATTGGACTATTACTGAAGATATGAGCCAAAAATATTGGAGAGAAGCTCCTCCGGCAGTAAAGGTGTTATATGGCGGACGAAAAAAACGAACCAATTGTTTTTCCTGAAGAAGCTATACCTGACCATTTAAAAGGTAAAGTATTAGTAGCTAAAGTAGGAAAAGAACAGCAGTTTCTACAACAACTACAAAGTACAGCTAGAATTGCACACGGTAGTTTAGGTTGGGACGGCCAAGCTGAGATTATGTACGCTTGTGGTGGAATTGAGATAGTAAGCGGCGGAGAGATTAAAGCTGACCCTAAATGGACCGAAGCCGAGCACAAGCAAGCTATTAAAGAACTACTGCAACAGTGCCACCTCCAAAGTATCATGGAGAACGCAGAGTGGGTGACTGAAGAAGAAGCCGATAAGAGACGTAAAACTACTGAAGTTTTATACGGAAGTACCGGCAAATCTAAATAAAGGCATTTATGGTACTACAAAAAGGCCAGGAATATCTAGAAATAGCTACTGGAGTCGTATTTCGGATTTACCACATTTCCCCACATGGCACCCAAGTATTGATATGTAGCCGAAAGAATGCAGAGAAAAACAGCGAGTTTATACTTCATACTATGCCTCGTACTCCAGAAGAAATAGAACGGTGTCTAAAAAAGAGAGAATGGATACCTAATACCACAGCCGCCCTAGCGTTATATGGAACTAAAGTATAAAGAAGGCGATATAATATTTGTAACTAACGATATAGACCTTATGTTTGAGGTAGTTAGGGTTAATTTTCCTATGCCTGGACTATACATGATAAAACATGTAGTAACAGGTAAAGTTATTCAACGTAATAAAGATGTGGTTGAGGGCCGGTGTAAGCTGGCCTCTAATGCTGCAAAGGTGTTATATGGGTCTAAAACTAAGTAGTGGCCGGTTTAAGCCAGGGGACCACGTATTTGTCATGTCCCCTACCAATAACGACCTATACGAAGGCCACATAATGTTTGAAAATGTAGGCGGGTACCTTATCAAGACCGTCCGGCCTCACTCCCACTACCCTGAAGAAAGGATACATTGGAGCCACGAGCCTTCTAACTCCTTTTTTAGCAGAATGAAGTGCGACCAGATAGATTGTAGCGAAAACCTATTACTACCTTACGGTCTGGGGGCCGAAGTGCTCTTTTGTAGCAAAGGTGGAAAAGTCCGGTAGTAGCTAAGTTATAACGTTTACTTTATAAAAACTACTTTAAAGTAATTAAATACGCTTAATAGTATAAATTATAAGTTTGGTTTATAATTAATTACTTAAGAGTAATTAACTGGCTAACATTCTAGCTAACATTCAAAAATTATCCCTTATAATAGATATTTTCATTTTAAAATTTTTTTAAATTTTGAAAGGGCTATTACTGTTATAACGGTAATTTTAGGGCTACCCCCTTCTAAGTGTCCTAAAAAGGTGTTTTATCTCCGGTACTAATTACTTTAGAGTAATTATTATAAACCATAGTTTCTATAAGTTATTGAAATTACTAGAGTTGTAATATCTTTGTTTTTAATTTTTTTTAAATTTTATTTTCACTTTTTGGTATGAAACCCTCTGGTGGGGGTGTGGGGGAGGTGGCAAAAGCCACCGTATACCCCCTTGTCTCATCTTGAGAATAACTAATAAAACTAATAACTTAACTAATAGCCCTAAAGTTAATAGAGCTATTAGCCGATACACTATTATATGCTTATATTAGGCTGTTTTATTAGCCTTAATAAAAGTCTCGACATAACGGTTAACTGTACCGTCTTTATACTGTCTCAATTCGTGACCATACTGGTGTCTGAAGTAGAGACAATAAGCCTCAATGTCATTTTGAGACATTGCCTTAATTTGATCCAGGGTAAAACCTTGATCCATTTTGGAACGAAGATCCGAGTAGACCTTAGACCATACAGTTGACTTATTCTTAGACATATATAACCCCTTTGTTATATTAGCTATAAGCGTTATGCCTATAGTTTATTTTAAAATTACTATAACTTTATAACCTAAAGACTCTAAAGCCTTAATCGTCTTATCGTTAATTCTCTTAGTCTTTAGTATGATTAACTGTTTCATACTATACTTATCGGCGTCTAGTCCTAGAACTTTAGCCTTTTAGTAAAATATTTATATCAATCATACTATACTCTAATGCATTAGCTATACCAATGCCTAATAGGGTTATAATAGCTAATAGCCCTAAAGCCTGTATAGGTTATAGCCGACTAGTGTACAGGTTATACAGCTTGTCTCATTATGAGATTTAGTCCGGGTGGTCGGTCTAGGGGTATCGGGGCGGACCATAAGACTAAAACTTAACAGCGAGGCGTATAGGAAGTTATAAGACTAGTATTAATAGAGCTAATATAGGTATATTGACTCATATTGGTACGTAGAATTAATTGACATACTTTTACTATAACTGATTTTAGAGCTAATAAAGCATGTATAGCTATTATACACTGTATTATTGCAAGATTTATGCCAATAGGGGTATAAATAATGCTTATAATTAGCTAAATTAGTGTAATTATTAGTAAAAATAGCTATTTTAGGGTGTTTTAGAGGTATAAAAGCTATAATTAGTAGTGGAAACAGGGGTTTAGGCGAATAACTGGTTCAATATGAGACATCTAAAAGTGACTATAAAAGACTATAAAAGCTAATAATAACAAATAGTTAAGTATACAGTGTCCCATTATAAACACACTTATAACAGCCTATAACAGCTACTACACCTAAGACTAGTCTATACACCAATATAAGCAGTACTCTTAACAGTGAGGCTATTAGACGGGTTAACAAGGTATTCTAGGGGTTATGCTATACTTCTAAAGCTTATAGGACTATTAACCGACGTAACAGGTACAAAATAAAAAACCCCATACCAGAACGGTACAGGGTTAAAATGAGACAGTAGGGGTTATCTGTCTTATTTTGGGATGGGGTTATAAGCCAATGATTGACTTAAAATTAGTCGTATTAATAAGATACATGGTATATAGTCCTAAAGCAAAAGGACCTATAAGAACTATAAGCAAGGTTATATGGAATACAATAGATTCCACGTGTGTCATTTTGGGACGTTTTACTTCTGGTAATGTCTCATTACGGTACATCATATATTTCTCCCTATTTAATATGCAAGGGTTATGCCAATTAACCCTAGTACTGTTAATATTAACCCTATATTCAGTAAAATCAACTCTATTAGCATTAGGCCGCCAGCCGTTACTTCTATATGCGTTTTAGCGGTCCATATAGCTATCATAAGCTGCATCAATTTGAGACGATATACGGTCTACAGCCCAGTTTCCATCGTCCCATTCTGAGACATCGTTCTCCATCGTCTCTAGATTTAGCTGTTCTAAGTCTAAATCTAGTGTATACGTTGACGGTACAGGTCCATATACAGTCTTATGCGTCTCAATACGAGTCTCTAAATCGCACCATTTTGATACATATAACGGTCCATTATAGGTCTTGCCGTTCAATGCACCAATTAGTTGACAATTCTCAATTTGAGGCATCGCTATATCATCGTCCCATTCTACTACAAAATCACCTTCGACGGCTATTTCTGAGACATATTCAGCGTCACGTGTCAATCCGAGACACTTTAGCTGTTCGTCTGTTAACTCGCTGTCTAGAATATAGCCTGTATAGCTATAGCCCTTAACCCCTGTTATTTTAACGTTATACATTTTGATACCTCTTGACTTTAGTTTCAGATGCCTCAAATTTGCTCGGGTCTAAATCTAATTGTTTTAATAATCTTGAAACAATAGTATAATGATTAGGCCAATTAGGTTTATAAATCAATATACCATGCTTATCCGCTGTTTCAAAAGTAGACACTACACTCTGTAGACACGCTTCTAAATCGGCGGACATATGTTTATAACTTTTATAACGTTTTAATATAAGCGGTTTAATTTTAGCAAAATCTAAGTGAATTACAAAATTTCTAGATTTTCGGTCCATTACATCATTAAATAACATTTTAAACCCCTTGTTTAATGTTATGTATTCTTATCGGTATTAGAATACTAAACTTTAGCGGTTAAGTAAAATAATTATTTTGCCGATACTTTAGACCATGCTGTATTAGAATAGCTTTTAGTCCCGTGGTATACTAGGCCGATTTTGTTATTAGGACCTAATGCCACCATATCATTATGGGATGCATCGGAATAGCCCATAGCAGCACACTCTGTCTCATTTTGAAACACAAAGGAGTGACGGTCATGCTCTGTATCAATATGAGAATCCTCACGGCCACCGAACGAGTATATCAAAGTGAGATTTCTCGGAATGAGACTTTTGCTGGCATAGCTTTTGCACATCTGTACCATTTTGGTATATGCGTAAAATTGAATACGTTTCTCATTCTGATACAGTTCGGCGATTTTGCACCATGTCTCAAAATAAGACTCGCTGTAAAAGTCGCCGCTATCGTGAATACGTATCATAATGGTACCTGTCTTATGTTTAGACAGCAGCTTATCAATATGATACACGATAACCTGTTCAAAGCCTTTTGTACGGCTCAAACTGAGACGATTCTCATAAGCTTGTGCTACATTAGTCCAGACATAAGCGCCGCTTTTAGCATAACAGCCTATAATACACTTAGAGGCATTAGGGCAAGTCAGTGTCCCATTTTGAGACTTATACGCTGGAATACCCCAGTTATACAGATGAATCCCATTTTGAGACGACTTCTTCATCTTAGCGTTTTGACTGAATACAGTCTTGACACCTGTCTCATTTTGAATCGCTTTTACTTCGTCTTTAGTATAGTCCCTAAACATATAGTTAACCCCTTAGTTCTATTAGTATATTCTACACTTCTTAATAAAATCAATATAAATAACATTAGCGTATCGTTCTGGTACAACTGTCTCATTTTGAGACTGTCTAGATTTTGTTCTAGACTTCTTAACCGATTTAGTATTAGATTTAGGCGGCGCTATAACAGCGTCAATAAAATTCTCAATTTGAGACGTGATGTTCTTAGCTGGTATATAGTCGCCTGTACCAGTTTGAGACATACCGCCGATTTTCTCAAATCGAGACAATGCTTTAGCCGCCGATTGACGCCTATAAGTACCGTCGATATACTTAAAATCTAAATAACAGCCCGATTTTGTCTTATAAGGAGACATGGCATGGAGTATGCATACCTTATCCCTCTTATGGTCCTTATAACTTGCGCCTATAACCCAGTGTCTCATTTTGATACCCCTTATGCTATTTTGTCTAGTTCTATATTAACAGTATCTTCTAAGCTGTTAACATAACTGTTATAATTAACAGTATTATAACATATATCATTAGAAGTCTTATGGAACAGCATTATACAGGTTAAGTCTAAAGCATTAATGTCCGATCTTAACCTATAGTACCGTCCATAAGGCGGAAATACCACGGCTAAAGTATTGTTATAATTAACATATACCTTAACCGGATAAGTCTCAACTATAATAATGTATAACGTCCATTGTTTCATACCATACAGCTAATGCACCATCGGTGCCAGTCTCAAAATTAGAATACATAATGATTATAATATGTTACAAATCGTATAGTTATGAGAATCTGTAGAACTATTAGTCAATTTATAAAAGTTCGACACTTTCTCACTCTAATACGTTCGATCCTGCTACAATTTTACCTAGTTTCAATAGGTTATATATTGGCATTCAGGTTGCACGTATCAAATTTGTGCGTAAAACTTATATGCGTATTATAATGAGTATTTTACTGATTCTCATTTTGGCTCTAAAGTTTAGGCCGGAATACGCCGATAAGAATAGTGTGCCCTTTGTGTCTCAAAATGAGACAGGCACGAATATTGCAGTATCTCAATCCGAGACGTATCAATATCGAACGTCTCAATTTGGAGCATGTATCAAAATGGGACAAGTGTTTTTAGTGTGTAATCGCTGTGATAAGATGAAAGAGCAATTTTTTATGGATGAAAAATTTTCTTTTTTAAATGGAAATAAAAATGTGTGTAAAGATTGTGTTTCAATCGCTAAACACCTTGAAACTAAACGCAAATTTAGAAAAGATAGCAAAACTAAACCTTTACGAATGTTTAAAAACTATTGGCCTGGAATTTCTGCTAAAGAAGCGTCTATTAGATATAGACAGATGCTTAAAACAGCTAATAACCAATGTGAAATATGCGGAGCAAAACAAACTAAACCACGTCTCAATATAGATCATTGTCATTCTACTGGTATAGTTAGAGGCGTATTATGTAGTCCTTGTAATTTTGCTTTAGGCTCTTTTAAAGATGATGTAAAGACTTTGCTTAAAGCAATAGAGTACTTGGAAACTAAGAGGCATGTTTTTTGAACCCCTACCCAATAGGGGGGGGGGAGCTTTTAAAGATAGGCCGGGAGGCTTTTGTGACAGATTTACTTGGATATAAATTTATTAGAGTTTCAAAAGATTATATCGCTTCAAAAGAACATGGTTTATTAAAAATTAAATATATTGGAAAAGACTTTTTTGCTGTGCTAGGAGCAGTAAAAACTAACCCATTAATGTCAGCCTACATTGATACAAAACAAATACTCAATATAGATTTAATGGATAAAAATATAGAAATTTTATTTGGAGATAAAAATGAAATTAACAGAACATAATAAGCTATATGTTGTAGCTGAGTTAAGCAATGGAGTAACCATTGAACGTCCAAACAAAGATGGTGTCAAACAATATTTAGACAATCGTATAGTGTCTATGCAGAATACAATCGCTCATTATAAAGCAGAGATAGCTAAACACGAAATTGAATTGGCTCAATGCTTGCAAGACCTAAAAGAAATAGGAGAGTGATATGATTTGGTTATTATTGTGGTTACTCTTAGGTTTAGCTGGCTACTGCGTTATGGCATTTAGAGATGTATTGCGCCGCATTGAACAAGTGGCTGTAGAGCCTTCACATTATGATCGTGTGAATTATACAACTAAAGAGTTTCTAAAAGGTTTGGCATTTGGTTTGCTACTTGGACCTATTACAATAGTGTTCTTCTATATGGTTGGAGATAGGCATGGCACGGTTTAATAAACCAGCGACGATTGATGCTAAATATAGCATAACTGGTCAGCAATGTCAGGTAACAATCATTGACTATGATTCTAACGACCGTCTATATCTTATACGATATAAAGATGGTTTTGAAGAGTGGCTGCCATCAGCAGCATTTATTGCGATATGAATAAGTATACGATTGCCGAGGCTAAAGTTGGCGACTTTTTTGTACACCTTGAAGAAAAGAGTGTGTACAAACTTATATCAGTTGAACAAAAGAAGTACAAAGGTAATCTTGAGTGGCAATATACGTTCATTGATATGAAAACTAAAGATCAATGGGTACAAACTCGTAAATGGTTTATGAAGAAACTAATGCCAGCGCCTAGAGCAACAAAGGTATTATACGATGAGATTTAAACGTGGCATGATTGTTGAATTATATGATGTAACGGATTGCAACGTTGGACTGTGGGCTGCTGCAAAACATTATCCACATCTCATCGGAGAAATAATAGATATTGAACGTAAAAGAGTGTTAATTTTGTTTAAAGATATAAACAGATGTGCGTGGTTCGACAAAGATATGGATATTAGACCAGCCAGTAAAGCGGCACAGGTATTGTATGGACGAAAATAAGCCTATAGAAGTTGGATATGTCTATTCTTTAGGCGACGGGCTGGTGCGTTATGATGGTGTACAATTTACTGCCAATCCAGATAAAGAGAGCGAACAAACTATTATAGCTGTACATGAATTTACCATTATCAAAGAGTTTGACAGTATTACTCGTGATGTAAAGCCTTGGGACAAATATAAGGTGCGCCAGCTTAGGCACTATCCTTGCATTAGATTTACTCGTGACATATTCAAACTACTTAAATATGAACCTACGCTTACTGTATTGCATGGCAAAACTTAGTTTTGTCGTGTGTACTATCATTCTATTATCAGCATGTGGTACCTTTAGAAGCGCAAAAGGTATATACATTGATCCAAAGTTCGACAGTTATGTACAACTATTTGAAAATACTTATGGTATTGAAGTTAACGTAAGCATAGTGTTTAAAGATATTACAGATGAGGATGTGGCTGGTCAGTGTTGGTATACCACGCCACGTAAAATTGAGATTGATACTCCATACTGGAATGAAATCACAGAGTTAGGCCGTGAACAATTAATTCTACACGAACTAGGACACTGTGTATTGAATTTAGATCATAACGATGCAGTTGGCACGATAGGTGCATGGAGTAATGTGCCAGTGAGTATTATGAACTCAGTGCATTTTGGCGATGCGCCGTGGTACAGAGACAATCGGGAATACTATTTGCAGGAGCTAATGCCATGATTGATTGGAATGATACAATAGTCTTAATCAATAAGAAGAAAGGCAAAATAGCCGTTCCTCGCTCTGTTATTAAGTATTTAGGCACCAAACCTGATAGAGACTATAGTAGTGGTGACGCTAAAGACATTGAAACTGCCTATATACACGTAGATTTAAAGTGGGCCAAAACTGTAGGCATTAATATAATGCATTATTCTTTGAGAGATGAATGCGTTGAGTTAGAATTAGGTATGGATTTTAAGATCGTATTAGGTCTATTGCGTGGCGATAAGGCCGCAGAGGTATTATTCTAATGATGGTAACATTTGTAAAAAATATACACAATGTAGACTTCGGAGTATTTGGTAAGAAGTCGGTTAATGTCGATGTGAGACTTAAACAAGAGAAGGGTGAGTGGCACGTTGTTTGCTACTACATCTATATCCTTCACAGCGATGGTAAAATGACTCCAGTCGATAAGACTGTGATTGGCTACGAATTTATTAGTGGCGTAGTGAATGATTGTTTGGCAGAAGTAAAGACCATTGACAAATGGAAAATGAATTAATACCTACGCAAAAATATAAAATAGGTACATACTTTAAAAGTAAACTAGACAGCAAAACTCGTGTAGTTATAGTAGATGTACGTTTAAATGTTTTTATGGATTCCAAGTGTTGGCTTTATGAAATAAAAGACATTCGATACCCTAATAGACATTTTACTAATACTTTTACAGATTACCAGCTAGAAAACATTTATGAATTAGATAAAACGGCACAGGTATTGCTAGGTAATAAGTAACGAGGTGACACATGTATAACTTAGGTGATTTTGTAAACACTACCAAAGGTTTTATGTCTGTTCAATGTGCTATTACTATCCGTAACAATAACAATCCTCGTTACGACAAGTTAGGTGGACGTACACTTTATTGGTTGCAAGACGAACAGTATCAAGATATATTTTTGTTTGACAATGAATTGGCAAAAATTTTAATTAAAGATGAACAGGAGATAGACGCCCATGAAGAAAATTCTTTTAGTTATTAGTATTGGTTTAATGCTCGCTGCTTGCGATAACACTTCACGATTTTTAGATTGTATTGACGGTTGTTCTGTAAAGCAAGGTCCTCAAGGTGAACCTGGACCACAAGGACCTCAAGGGGACGCTGGACAAAATGGACTATCCTGCACAGTTTCTACAGTGCCTAATGGCTCTGTAATTAGTTGTGAGGACGGTACCACATCTGCCATATCGGACGGCACGGAAATTGAAGAGATTAAATTGTGTCCCTCTGTTTTAGGTGGAACATTTACAGAATATCTATTAAGAATTAACGATAGTCTGTACGGAGTTTATGCAAAAGGTCAAAAAATTGGTATTACCAAACTAACTCCAGGTGTTTGGAATACTACTGACGGTAGAGATTGTACATTTACTGTACATGGTGATGGTAGCGTAACTTATTAGGATTTTTAAAATGTCGCAGCTAGTATTAAATATGATAGCGGCTATCTGTATAGACGATCACTCTTTGGTATACAAAGTGCAGGACTATAAGGTAGATTGTGTGGAGTATTATACTAGCTGTGTTGTTAACAACGGCCAAACCGAACAGGCTGTGGAGAAGTGTCAAGATGAGTCACGACGATTTTTCAGAATTGAAACCGTCAAACGCTAAGGCGTTTTTCGATCAAAGTAAGAAAATTAAAATAGGCGCTGGCAAGCCTAAGTTTAGTGTTGGTGACTATATTCTCAACACAAAATTTAAAGTTATCTCAAAAATCGTAGACATGCGTGGCATTTTTGAGAATGAAGATAGAACCTACAATTACGATAACGCTGAATATGTGCTGCAAGATGTCAAGAATGATGCACGTGATAGCTTTATGAGCACGTGTGATATGAGAAATGGCTCTGGTAACGCAGCCTTACGACATACTGTCAAAAGAGAATACAAACGTTACAAACTTGCTAGGGCAATTGACGCCCATTACAATAAAATCAGTGAAGAAGCGGTACGGGCTTTGTATATGAGTAAGGTAACGAACGGAGATAACGATGGCGAATCCTAACATTCAAATCGACGATCTTAAAAATACTTGGGTTGTTTTTAAACGGATTAAAAAACAAAACTATTACCATCGTGGCAATCATTACAGCCAATGCTCAACCAACGCTAGACAAGCTGAGAAGTACCATACTAAAGAAGCCGCTATAGCAGATCAAATTAAACTTAATGAAGGTCGGAAAGCCTATAAGTTTAAAGTCGAGTCGGCTGAAAAACACTTTGTTAGCAATTGGCAAATTCGTTACGACCAGTATCAAAAGAACGTGACGATTAAGAATGAACCTATCGCATTCAAACGTGTGGCTACAAACTCGACAGTCGTATCTCAAACTTTGAACGACAAAAAAGATAATGTTATCAAGAACATCACAGACGATCTAACCAGAGTGACCAACGAACATGCACTTATCGAACAACGTTACCAGGCTGCATTGCAATATGCTCAACAACAACGAACAGACAGCCTTCGTAAAGCAGCAGAACAAGCGGCACAGTTATTGAATCTCAAGAATTGGATTGAGACGACCGACTTGGATACTAATTTTGTTTTGAAACATCAAACGGAAACAGATAAGAAAGCATATATCCTGTTTGGGAGAAAAGAACAATAATGCTCAAAGAGTGTACTAAGTGTAAAAAACGTAGACAACTTCTTAAGTTTTACAGCGATAGTTCTAAGCTGGATGGTTTAGATAGTTGGTGCATGTATTGTAGAATAAAATATAAACGAGTAAATAAATTTAAAATTATAAAGAGACGCAACAAAGTAGCTAGATCGTATCAGCTTAGACATCATTATGGAATGTCTGAAAAAGATTATAATTCTCTTTATAAGAAACAAAGCGGCAAATGTGGAATTTGTAGCCAACACAGCAGGTCCTTTACAAGAATATTATGTGTAGATCATTGTCATAAAACTGGAGTGGTACGAGGTTTGCTTTGTTATAAATGTAATGCAGCATTAGGCGGCTTTAAAGATAATAAAAAACTTTTATTAAAAGCTATAAACTGGCTGGAGAAAAGATGGCGACCTTAAGACAAAAGTTAGACTTTATGAATGTAATTATGGACAAGAAAAATCCTGAAAAGATGTATCTTGTTCTGCACGAAGAAACCCACAATGTATGGGTTATTGACATGGAAGGTAAAAATCCTCCATTTGAGCTAGCAAAGAAAATGATTAATATGGTCTATATTAAAGTAGATCCAAAAGCTGTCAAAGTTCTTTTCAGTGAAAGGGCCGATGAGAATATTAATAGCAATCCTGACTATGGTCCTGTGGATGATACCGCAGGTCAGCAAGGCGGCTGATAATTACGACGAGGCTAGCAAACAGGCAGCTAAAGCCTTTTATATGCAGTCTGGTCTAGATGATATGGTCAGAGACTACTCACGTAGGCTTGAACGTAGGTACATGCCGGAAATTCTAGTGAAGAACGGCGGGGTACTTGTGTTTTTAGCTCAGACAGTTGTACAAGAACAGATCAGAATTAGTATAAAATGGGAGTTTTAGCTTAATGTATAAGTTTCGTACAGGTGATTTATATTTAACCGAATCCGGCGATATATTTAAAATCACCAATATTTGTAAAGAGTTAATGGCTATGTCTGTCTATAATAAAGGCGTAACTGTTGAATTTTTATACGGAACTAATTTTCAAATACAAAAACTAGCTGAAATTAAAGAGCTAAATGTAAGCATAGACTTCTTTGAAACTCATAATGCCAAATATATCGGTAGTAGAGATGATGTGGCACACGTTTTGTATGGTACTAACCTTAAGAGGGAGATGAACCATGAAGAAAATGTTAACACTTCTCTGTTTGTTGATGCCGCTCTCGTTGAGCGCCAAGACGATTAAGGTAGCCGTAGTAGATACAGGCTTTGACTTTAATTCTAATTGGTCCAAAGTTGATTTAAAATTCGTTGGTTTATCGGTACCTAAACTTTGTCCTACTGGGCATAAAAACTACACAAGTGAAGAAAATATTGACACTCATGGGCATGGTACGCACATTGCAGGACTTATCGCTGCTCATGCAGATTTTGCTGACTATTGTTTAGTTATCTATAAATATTACGAAAAAGATGCTACAGGCGAACAAAATTTAAATAGAACTATTAATGCCTTCTCTGATGCAGTAGCAGAAGGCGTTGATATTATTAATTATTCCGGCGGCGGCATCATAAGAAGTGAAGCGGAATGTTCTATTCTTAAAAAAGCCTTAGATAAAGGTATAAAGGTTATAGCGGCGGCAGGGAATGAAGGCATTAACCTTAACCGTTTTAAATTCTACCCTGCTTTATGCGATCCCCGTATAACGGTCGTAGAGGCTCAGGATAAGGCAGGTAAGCGCCTAGACATATCGAACTACTCTAATGCCTCAAAAAACGCTGTAAAGACCGTTAAACGCTTAGGATTGAATGTTATGTCTGTACTGCCAAACAACCAAATCGGATATATGACTGGTACTTCACAATCCACAGCTATCGTAGCAGGAGAAACCGTAAAACGTTTATACAATATCAGGAACTTAGACGATTTGTGGTTGCCTAACATACTGAAATCAGCTAATCGTATGCTGGCATCAGAAGTGCAATGTAAGTAAGTCAAGGAGATATAAGTGAACAAAATAACACTATTCTTAATTCACATGGTTGTATGGTTAGGTTTGGCACATCTGTGCATCTATCATGTAGATGATAAAACTTGGGCGGTTAATCTATTCGGATTAGCTATGTTTATTTGGTCTAGTATTTACGACGATTTAAAGAGAGGTTAAAATGGATGTAAAAGCGGCACTACAAAAAATCGAAGAACTCAACTATGAATTGATTGAGGCAACGACTAGCAAGGAAATTGCATCAATCAATAATGAGATTCTTGGACTTATTAACGAATTAGAATTGTCTACTGGTAAGACAATCGAGGAGATTGAAAGTGAATACGCTGGAGCTTAAAACTAAACCGAAGTTTAAAAAGAACCAAATGTTCTTTCATCCCGAACAGAAAGTGTTCGTGGCAGTAGATGGTATGGACTTCTACGAAGGTGAAGGAAAGGGCTGGTTGTATGCCCTGAGAGTTTACAACCATGATCGTTCTGAGAGCAAGCCCTGGAAACGTTATTATGAAACTAAAATGTTGTCGGACTTGACTCCGCTCAAAGAAGCTAATGCTGTAAAAGTTTTGTACGGAGATAAACAAGATGGACGCAAAGGACGCAGAAAATAACTCACCACAAATTGGTGATGCTTATATATCTTTAGACACAAAATCTAAAGCAGTTTTTTACGAAGTGACGTTGGTGGAACAACACGGTGGAGCAACTTGGATTGAATTGGCGGGACTGCAATTTCAAGATAGTTTACGCATTCCGCTCTTGTTTTTAGACAAAAGTTTTGCTAAGGTAAAAGAAAGTACAATTAAAGCCTTATTTGGCGAAAGGAAAAAAGATGGAAACCCAAAGCAAGAAACAGGCCACCCCCAAAGTACTGTCAAGTCACTACGTCGTGAAGGTCAACGGCGAGATTCTGACAAGCGCACAGCCGCAAGAGTCGTTGAAACTCGCACGGGACATCGTTCGCAACTTGGTCCTAAACGACCAGATCAAAACGGTGGAAATCGTTCGACAAAACTTAACTGAGACAGTTATCAATACGTTTGAGCCAAAGCCTACCGTTAGCCTCGTTGCAGTCGATGAACTTGGCCTTGAATAATAAGTGTCTAAAAGTTAAACATTAGCGAGGAGTAGTTATGTCGATGGTACGCAAACAAGTGACTAAAAATTTTACAAATAATCGTGTTAAGCCTCGTCCGGTTAAAGGACTTGAGTTTAAGACAGAATCTAAGACCTTGAAGGACGGGACTACAGCGGTCTATCTCAAGGACAATACCGGAGCAATTTGCGGTATTTACGATTCTGAGGATAGCGCAAACAAGGCGCTGCCGTTTGTAAAGCGTAACCTTGAACGTGGGTTTATTCCTCACCGTTGGTTGAGACGGGCAAAGCGGAATAACGCACAACACTTACACTAGTATAAAAGTTTGACAGCTAGGTTCGTTCTGAGCCTAGCAATTTCAATAATTTAGCGGTGGCACGGCTACTGCAATGGATAGGTGTATGATTAACTTGAATAAACTTAAAAGAAAAATCGCTTATTACTTCACTAAAAACGACTTGAAGTTTAACGATAAGGTACCGGCTGGACACCTAACCGTAGATCAAATCCCTAACGTTATATTTGAACGTGATGTACTCTTGGTTAATTGTGGTGTGCATTCTAAACTCAAAAGCCACATAGTAACTGCTACTGCCTTAAACTTCAACACTTCTCATGGAGTGATGTAAAATGTTTGAACAGTTTGAAGGTTACAAACCACCTACTGTAGAAAAAGTTAACAAAAATTGTACAGTAGCCACGTATTACCCTAATAATACTAAAAGTAATATTATTATAGGTATTAATACATATAATACTAATACAATTTATTTAAAAGATAATACTTTAATTAATATTAGTAATAATATTATTCTTAAGTTATTGAATACCCTTCCCAAAATTAAAAATAAAAGGGTTTCCAAGAAAAGACGTAAAAAATAGCCTTGACAAAGATTTTAAAGTTTGAGAAAGTGAACTAACCCACAAACCCAAATGGTCGCATAGCGACAGGAGATAAGTGAATGAACATCGAAACCTTTAAGGAAGCCCTGCCTTACCTTATCAAATCGGAAGTTCCGGCTATGTTGGTCGGGCATCACGGTGTTGGTAAAACCGAAGGGACTCGCCAATTCTGTGAGGAAAACAAATACATGCTGCGTATCCTTAACCTGGGTACACAGGACGTAGGCGATATTATTGGATTGGCAGATTTTTTGAAAGACGCCAAAGGCAATAACGTAGCCACCAAATTTATGATCCCCGATTGGGCAAAAGAACTGAAAGAGTTCTGTGACGCCAATCCAGATAAAATTGGTGTTCTGTTTTTGGACGAATTGAACCGTGCTCGCCGTGACGTTTTACAAGTGATTTTCCCTCTCTTGCTCGAAAAACGTATGCACACCACGGTTTTTCCCAAGAATTTCTATGTGTTGGCCGCAATGAACCCCAACACCGACGATTATATTGTCACCGATATTAGCGATAAAGCCTTGTTGGATCGTTTTTGCCACGTTAAGATGGCTCCTAGCAAACAAGAGTTCTTCAAGTATGCGAAAACAAAGCAGTTTGATCCAATGTTGCTCCAGTTTTTGCAAGATCAACCTAAACTTCTCCAGTCCGAACTGGAAGCCTTCGACATTGAAGTTAAGCCTTCTCGTCGTAGCTGGTTTAGCGTTAACCGTCTAATCGCTCATAAGACCCCCCAGCACTTGCTGCGTGAACTGTCTTATGGTCTGGTCGGAGTAGAGGCTACTACCGCTATGCTCAAAGCCTTGAGCGATACGGACAAGCCGATCTTTGCCAAAGACATTCTGGAGAACTATCCGAAATTCAAGAAGAAAATCGAAGAGTATTCTAGCTCCGGCAACAACCGCATGGACATGCTCAAGGTAACTACAGATTCAATTCTCGAAATGGCACAGAGCCGTAAACAAGCCCTGACCAAAGATGAGCAAAAGAATTTGGCAGACTTCCTGTTTGCAATCCCCAAAGATTTGTCGTATTCTCTCTGTAGAGAGTTATACATGGAAGATGTTACTCGCCCTGTGATCGACGACCATACCGAATTGTTGACGGAAATCGCCAACAAGCGTGGTCTGAAAGTCAAAGGCGTAAACGCTTAGTATAACCTGACTGGCCCTAGAAATAGCTCTAGGGCCTAATTCAAAAGAGGGATAGCCAATGAGCAAACCTAAAGAAGAAACTAAAACTCCGGTAGAACAGAAGAAAGGTATGCCTAACATGCAAGGCGCACCGATTCCTGCCGCTGACATTGCAGACGCTCAAACTGCACTGGAAGAAGCGATGATGGAACTCATTCACAATGAGCCGTTCTACGCCAACCTGACGCTTAATATGCGCCGTGAGTTTACCACGAAGTTTCCGACATTGGCAGTTAACGTAACAGATGAAATTAATCTGTTCATTAACCCCTATTTTTTCATGCACTTGAACATTGCAGAGCGAGTCGATGTGATTAAGCACGAGTGTTTACACGTGATTAATAACCACTTCGTCCGTTTCCGTGACCTTGAGCCACAAATTTACGACAATCCCCAAGGCCGGTCCCTTCAAGACCGATTGAACGATCAAAAGGACGCCTCAACGCTTAACCAAGCGGCAGACTACGCAATTAACGAGTATCTTAAAAACCTGCCACGCAACGGCGTGAAGCTGTTCGATGAGAAAGGCGAGACAGTTAAGTATCCTGCTGGAGTTAAAGACGACAAAGGTAACGACTTGTCGGGCAAACCCGTAGAAGTAAAATTGCTGTTCGTAAATGATCTTAAGAAACAAATTCCTGCCGCAATGAACGAGCAAGAGTTTGAATATTATTACGAATTGATTAAGAAAGAACAAGAAAAGAACGACAAAGGCGGCAAAGGCGGTAAAGATCCTACGGGCGGCGGTATGACGCTTGACGATCACGGCGCTTGGCACGAGTCAGACGCTACCGAAGACCAAATCACTGAAAAGGTGAAAGAAGTCGTTAATAAAGCTGTAGAGCAAACATCAGCTAAAGATATGGGTAATGTTCCTGGAAACATTATGAAAGCTATCCAGGACTTGAACCATGTTCCTAAAGACTGGCGTCAAGATATTCAACGTTTCGTTGCTCGTGCCACAGAGATTTTTATTGAGAATACTCGTAAGAAACGCAATCGTCGTTATGGTATCGTGTTTCCTGGATATAAAATTACTCCAAAACTCCATATCGGAGTATTGATGGATACTTCCGGCTCAGTGGCGGACGAAGAAGTTACACAATTTCATGCTGAAATGTGTCGCTTGCATAACATGCATATTGACATTACGGTTATCGAATGTGACATGAAAGTAAATCAGGTATATAAGTTCGATCCTAAAAAACCATTTGTCGTGCATGGCAGGGGTGGGACTGCTTTCGCTCCAGCGTTTGAAGAAGCAGCTAAACACGAATTAGACGGTATCATCTATATGACTGACGGCGAATGCTGGGGAGAGAAAATTCCTGTGCCGAAGGTTCCGGTACTGTGGGCGCTCACGCCTCCGTTCCAAGCCTCGCACTTGCCGAAATGGTACAATGGTGGTACTAAGGCAGCGCCGCACACTAAAATCGAAATTCGTAAGAAAGTACGGAGATAATTATGTTGGAAGGTTATATCTATTATTACGCTTGGTTTTGGATTGTAATATCAGTACTAGCCAGTATCATTCCTGGCCCTGGACCACAGTCTACACAATCGACAAGAATGATTAGTTCACTTCTAGCTTTACCTTTGATCGGTCGTATATTAGGCTGGTGGTAAATGAGTGAGGAGCTTAAAAAACTTCTTGAAGATTTACTATATGTTCTAGGAGCCAAATGTAGATTTGACCATCATGGATATTGTCAAGAACATTTCTTAGAAGAAGGCGATCAATGCGTGGTAGCTAGAATTAAGAAAGAATTAGACAAATGAAATTCTATCAGTCTGACATTGAAAATTTACAAGCAAAAATTGACCTTATGAACAGAGTCCAAAAAATGTTGGACGAACAAGGGCTGGCTCCAGAAATGCCAGCCATAAGTATCTCTTTAAAAAAAGCTATTATGCTTTCAAATCAGATTGATGCGAAATACAAGAAATTTCCAGATGGATTAGAAAAATTAGAAGTAAAAGTAGCTGGATATTCGGGAGATAGAGATGGTGGAAAATGGTATCCAATGGAAGACCTAGCTCCCTTTACCGATGCAAGTAGGATTTTGTATTTAAAATGACCATATACGATTTACCTGTAGATTTTCCTAGTTACCAAGATTTAAAGGTTGGCGACCTTTTTGTATGGTATATGGGAGATGCAGAGTTAAATTTAGAAACAAACCTTTTAAGAGTACACGGGCATTGGTTTCAAGTAACCTATAAAAACAATAGGTATGCAGAAATAGACGTTCGTATGATACGATGTGACAATCCTATGAATGCAAGCTGTGGCGGTTACGAGAAAGGTAACACCTATACCATAGGGTGGTCTAAACTTCAATCTTGGCAACATAAGACACGTTGGCTTAGAACTCCTGGAGCCAAAGTATTATATTCAGAGAGGGTATCGTGAGTCAAATGATTAATAAAAAAACTAATCTGGGTTGGACCGATGATACTAATGTAAAGGTTCATCACAGTCACGCTGACATGATGAAGGCGATGGAGAAATTGGGCGCTATGGAAGACCTGCTTAGAGAAACTATGAAAAGCCCGATTTATACCTTTGACGAAATTAAGCAAGCCCGTAGAGCCACAAAAGATAAAATTACAAAACTAAACGAAGACTTAGAGAAGTATGATAGGATGATCGAAAAGATAGACTCCCTCCCTTTTAAAGAAGGTGACGCTGTTTTTCATCCAGATCATGGCAACGTATTAATTGGCGGCATTTGTATTAACGATAGCTATGAGAATAGTACTTATTCTATTACACTAAAAACTGGCAAAAGAGCACAAGTACCTTTTGACTCAGTTATGGCTATCACAGATGCTACAAAGATTTTGTATAGTAAAAAATGAGCGGACCTGTAAAGGTTACAAAATATAGAAGGTTAACGTCTCCTATGTATAATAAGACGGTGACATTAGAACAGCGAATAGCTGATCTTGAAAAGAAGAAGTCCGAGGTTGAGAATAAAATCGCCAGGATGAAAGAGATTAAGCACGTATTCGACACTCTTCCCTTTAAAGAGGGAGATGTTGCTTTTCATCCAGACTATGGTAATGTAATAATTAAGGCTATCCAATATGGTCCGGCAGAATCGGATTTTGAGGATATTAAGTACAATGTCGTAACACTAAACGGCACAGTATCTAAGTCTTATAAAGAATTTGTAGAGATAAGTGAAGCTACAAAAGTGTTGTTTGGAAAAAAGGATGAAAGAAATAAACCTAACTGATAGAGATTATAGAGAGATAAAAGACCTTGCTCTCAGCGAGTGGAAAGAAAAATCTATTAGTTATAAGACAGCGGAAGAGTTTGTTTGTCGTTGCTACGTCAACGCCTTTACTAGCTTTTGTAGAGCTAGGGGGTACTCCCTTTTAGACGGAAAAGTGTATGTCAAAGAACTCGATAGTAAGTGAAACAGAAATTAACCTTGAAGGCCAAAAGGTCAAGGTTAAGAAACTTAAAGCTAAGGCTAAAAAGCGAGGACGTAATGATCGCACTAATAGTCTTTCTTGTCCTAATTGCCTGTCTAAGCTAGTAACCAATTCATACGGCATCCTAGAGTGTACCGGCGATAGATTGAAAATCTGGCAAAAAGAATTTGAAAAATATCATAAACTTACTCCAGAACAAAAAGTAGAGTTCTTAAAGAACGTATCTGCTAATGGAAACTTTCAGGAGTTATACGATAGGTGGGTGTACGCACAACAACAAGAAACGCCGGAGGATTTGGATTGTGGGTTCACTAATACATTATTTCCTCCAAACGGCAATGTTAAAGTGCGTATACCTGACCCTATCTTTGTTAAACGATTAGAGCAAAAACTTGGACGTAAATTAACAGAAGAAGAAATCTTCGGAGAAAGTCCTTTATATTTCTATGCAGGGAGAGTGTTAACTGAATGGCGCAAACGTGCGAAAGAGATTCGCATTCCATTCATAATTTTACCTGATGAGGAAGAGATTTATGCCTAAAGAAATTAAATATATCATTAAAAATGTAGAAACGAATGAATATTTTGTAGGTTGGGAATATGCTAAAGATGCTAAAGGTAATTACTTGAGACGCAAAGGAATAAGCAACGGTAGCTGGGGAGATCATGTTACTGTCAAAAATCCTTTCTTTTCTAAGTCTCAAATGCCTAAGCTATACAATTCTCACGGTGGCGCACGTAAAATTATTAGTGAATTTGCTGGAGTATCCTTTGCTAAGAATGACAAATTAACCTCCACTGAAAAGGTTTTATACGGAAACGCTCAATTAACGAAATATGAAATTATTCCAGTCAAAGTTAAATTGGTAGAAGTAAAAGATGTCAATATCAAGCAAAAATAGGGCGGGAGTCTTTAGAATTAAAGATACAGAAACCGGCCTATACTACAGTAGAGAATATATTAGAACAGAAGATCCTAAAAATCCTGGATACGGAAATGCCCAATTTACTCATTGGGATCATATCGGCTCAATCTGGACTAATACCGGAGCCGTGCAGCGCATGTTCACACAAATAACAAGAGTTGAAAAGAAAAATAGAGACACGAAGGCCAAAGTTATCCTTTATGGCAACAAAGAAGTCGCTAGGTACATTATCGTAGAGTGTGATATAGTAGACAAGAATGAATATATTTGTAACAAACGAAAATCCAGGTCTAGCAGCAAAAGCACTGGACGATAAACGAATTGTGAAAATGGTATTAGAGTCGGCTCAAATGCTCTCTACAGCCATCAATATACACGGCGGTAAAGCGCCTTATAAATCTACACACGTAAATCATCCAGCAAATGTGTGGGCCAGAACTAACCGTGAAAACTTTAAATGGTTGTATGACCATTTTGTGTCGTTGTCGAATGAATATGCCCAGGCTTATAATAGACACCACAAGTGTTCGTTTCATAGCATTCAAATACTTGATATGTTGAATGTTTTACCCGAAGGGAAACTTACTCCCTTTGCTAATTGTGCCGCCCATTCTGGAAAAGGTATATCTTTTAAACACTTAGCAGACACGCCAGAAGCCTACCGTAAATATTTAATTGCAAGATGGAATACTGACACTCGTAAACCCACGTGGACAAATAGGAATATGCCGAATTGGGTTAAACTTGACAATTCAGGAGTATTTGTATATTCTAGTTGAAAGCTGAAAGGAGGGCAGTAATGCTCAAATGTATAGCTTTCGTATTGTTAGTGACTCCCATGTGGGCGCAACAAGAAACTGGAGTAGAATATAGCGCCACGTTTAAACAAGTAGTAAAGAATCATCCTAAGATTGATCGACAGTATGCGTTGGAAATAGCTAACGCAATAGACAAAGCAGCTAAAGAGTTAAACATCAAACCTCAAAGACTTGCTGCTATCTTGGCTCAAGAGAGCCGCTATACTCTGAATGCAGTAAATAAGAAGTCTAAGGACTACGGTATAGCGCAGATTAACCATAGGACTATAGAAAGTTTTGGATTTGATAAGCACAGGTTATTGACAGATTTAGAATACTCTGTTAAAGCTGGAGCTATAGTATTGGCCGACTTTAAAAGAATGTACGGTCATAAAGAAAAGGATTACTGGACTAGGTATAATAGTTCTGATCCTGAAAAACGTGAGAAATATAGGATATTAGTAGCAAAATTTCTATGAAAAACGCATTGCAAGCTGTTCGTGAAGTAGAAGAGTACGAACGTAAAAAACAAGCAGCTAGAACTGAACGTGAGCAAATAGTAGAGAATGCTCGAAATGGAGTTATGACTTTTACCTTTTGGGAAAAATATGTAACTTTGCCTAAATTTATAAAACAACTTGAACTAGAATGTCGTCCTACAGAATACAAAGGACAATATTACGTACATCCTTTTTTGTGCGGAGTTCATTCTGGCAGGTGGGACGCTAGATGGCTAAATTATGGAGCGTTTCTCTTGGAACAATCAGGATATTTAGACGTAGAAATTCATGTAGGCATCGTTAGAGAACTTTACTTAAGGGCAAGGTGCCCGAAGTCCGCAGCCGAACAGATTTTATTTTCAAAGAAAGGCTTGTAGGTCACGCAGTCAAACTACCTAGGCTCAAACAGTTATTTGAATAGCCTGGACGGTAGCACGAAGTATGATTAGCCAATCCAACTAGCCTAGGCCCTCGCAAGAGGGCTTTTTATTTTGTTGACTTAGTGGTGGGTTGTGATATAGTGAGATATGTTCAAAACCATAATTACGACAGATATAGAAACTTCCGACATATATGGTAAATTTGATATAATTTTTCAAGTTAAAGAGGTAGCGTTAGTGGCTACGCCTAGCAGTTATACAAAAGAAGATATAGTAGAAATAGAAAAGTATCTACAGCGGTATCCTAATGCTATTACTTGGACCACTATGGAAGGTCTGACAATTCCTATAAAACTAATTAAAGACGATCATCTTAAGAATATAAGAAAGCACATGGATTCTCATTTTAGTCACTATGGAAATCGGAAAATCTATAAAACCATTATGAAAGAGTGGAAAAAGCGGTTTATATCGTCCCCTGCTGGAGAAGTGCTGTATGGACGAAAAGAAGTATAAGAAAGAATTTAAACCTCCAGCCTGTACTCGTCCGCCGTGGGAACATCTAGTTACAGGTCCTAATAAAGAGAATATTTTACGTCAAATTAGACAGGAATCTATTGCTATCTACGGATATTCCCTGGATGAGTGTCCTAAGCGCAAGGTTTGCTTTACAAAGGCTTGTATAGGCCGCCCCCTTCCTTGGGCCAGCCCTACCGCAAAACCTTACCTTGACCAGTTAAAGACGACACACACGATCACCAATGATGAACTGTACCTATCTAATTGTGATACCTGTCCAATAGCAGCATACTGCACTTCGACTTGTAGCCAAATGAATGATTTTCTACAAAGAGATAAGACAGACGAACCGGAAATGATTTATAAAGAATCATTAGATAATGTGGTAATAAATACCCGTAGTGACGATAAGATGACGAATTTATTAGGAAAAGGTCTACAAACCCCGTGGGATTGCTTAACTGAACGTAGGGCCGAAGTGGTACGAAAGTATGTAATGGAAAATAAAGATTTCCTTACTGTTGCCAAAGAGTTAGGTCTATACGATCAATCGAAAGCGAAATATGAATTTTATGCAGCATTGACAAAGCTAAGTGAGTATGCTGTAATGCGTAAATGGATAAAAGACAACCCTGATACTGCTGGCGTTGAAGTTCTTGGTAAAATCTATAATGAAAACAAGACGATGACGCAAGTAGCAAAGGAATTGGACGTAACGAAGCAAGCTGTCCAACAAACAGTATCAAGGATTATAAAATCTAATAAGATCAGTTGGAATGTTTTTGTACGTAAACAAGGCAACAAAGTGGTATACAATGTACCAGAGGTATTGAGATAATGAAAACTTCAGAAGAAATTGTAAAGTTAATTGAAAGTAAAGCCTTGGAACATGAAGCAATTGTCAAGCAAGTAGCTGGAGATGTTGAGATTTTACGAAAGCGCCTAGCGGAAATGATCGAAGGCAAAGCGGCAAAAGAAGTACTTTTAACTCAAACTCAAGCTATGATGGTGTTAAAAGATCGACTTATGTTCCATAAAGCATGTCTATTGCAACTCAAAGACGTATTAAAAGAGATTCAATAATGGACTCAGAAGACAAAAAAGAAGAAAAACCACCTAGTATCAATCACATAGATGAGGCTAGGGTTAAAAGAATGAAGACCCGTGGACACCTGATGACCATGCTAGAAGAATTTGAGGTCTTGCGTTTAAAATTTTTCTATGATAAGTTGACAGATAAGAAAGAAGCTACCAGATTTATTACTCTGGTTAAGTATTTTATGGAGAATGGTCCGACAGAACCAATGCGGTTAAGCTGTCGTTTGTTGTACGAAAAGTACATAGAAAAGCAAGGGTTATAATGGAAGAAAAAACTGGTTCTACGTTTAAAGTACCTCTAACAACTATCCGAGAAATTCGTCCACACGCAAATGCTGAAAAGCTAGAAGTTGCTGTAGTTTACGGTTTTCAAGTGATCGTGAAGAAGGACGTATACGTTCAAGGCGATCCAGTATTTTATATCCCAATTGATTCTATCATACCGCAAAAACTTGAGGATCATCTATTTCCTCCAGACGCTAAAATTAAACTTAATAAGCGCCGTGTTCGTCAAATTCGCATTCGTGGTCTAGCCTCTCAAGGGATGTTAGTTGATCCAGAGGATATTGACCAAGTATACGGCGAAGATTTTGATATGAGCGAAATAGAGAAAGATTATGCACAAGAATTAGGCATCACTAAATATGAGCCGCCTGAAGTCAATGTCGGTACTCCTGGAAAACCAGGCACTCCTCGTAATAAGAAACGAGAGAACCCTAATTTCCATCAGTACAACGGATTGGATAATATCAAGTGGTATCCAGAAAAATTTAAGCCAGACGAATTTGTAGTTCTTCAAGAAAAAATTCATGGCACTAATGCTCGTGCAGCCTTAATGCCATTCGTAGCTAATACTTTCTTTAAGAAACTTAAGAAATTCTTTGGATTCGCTCCAGAATATGAATTTTGTTATGGTTCTAATCAAGTTCAACTTCAAAATAAACCTGGACATAAAGGGTTTTATGGTGAAGATGTTTATGGTAAAGTTTTCGCTACTTTACAAGTAAAAGAAAAATTGCGACCAGGGGAAGCTATCTATGGAGAAATCTATGGAGACGGTATCCAAAAGAACTATAACTATGGTCTTAAAGGTGAACACGCTTTTGTATTGTTTGATGTAAAAGTAACTGAAGCTGATGGTACACAACGTTGGTTAGATCCCGATGAAGTGCGAGAATACGCCTTTCAACGGGGGTTTAAAATGGTACCAGAAGTATATAGAGGGCAATTTCACAGCCTAGAATTTGTTAAACAGTACACAGTAGGCCCTTCTGTACTATGTCCTCAACAAAAAGTACGTGAAGGTGTAGTAGTGAAAGCCTATAAAAACTATAGTGAATTTGGCAATAAACGTGCATTAAAGGTCATCAGTGAAGCATACCTTGACGACCACAGCAATACGGATGGACATTAATATGAAAATTGGCGATAAAATTCTTTTATTAGAGGATGTAAAAGGAAAAGATTACGCTTATTGTAAAAATACAATTTGTAAAATACTTAATATTACTCAAAAAAATGGATTCGTATTATATAAAATTTCAGGAAAAGTAGAAGACTTGAAAACTAGAAAAAGAGACACAATTTATTCAATGCTAGACTATGATAATGTAAATGCTATTTGGATTAAAGATAGACAAGCTGTACCATACAATAAACAAACTAAAGTATTATTCGGAAATAAATGAACCATAAAATTAATAAAATCAACAGATTAAAAGGTGCTATATCTGAGGCAGAATTTATTGTTCAAGCTATGAAGAGAAAATTTAAAGTGAGTAAGCCTTTTAGCGAAGATTGTAGATATGATTTTATTGTAGATTCTGGTAAGAATCTCACTAAAGTTCAAGTTAAATCTTGTTCTGCCAGTACTAACAGAGGATATAGTAGAGTAGAACTAAGAAGGAAAAGAAATAAAGTAGCCAAATATTATACAAAAAAAGATATAGATATATTTGCAATCCATGTAGTTGAAAAAAATATTTGGTACCTTGTTCCAGTCGAAAATATTCCTAAAAACGGCGTAATTCATATGTCTGACAATGGAAAATATGAAGTTTTTAGAAATAATTGGCGTGGTATTAAAAATGGTTAAAGTAGTTTTCGTAGGAGATTCTCCTTCTAATTCAAATATTGACGCCGACATAGCTTTCGTAGGAGCTAAGTGTTTTGATCGTTTGGTTGAATGGATAGGCTATTTAGAACCCGACTACTATGTATGTCTAAATAGTGGCCCACAAGACTTAGATAAAGTTTTAAAACTATATCATAAGGCAGACTTTAAAGTTATTGCTTTGGGCGTAAGAGCCTCTGAAAGACTAGGAAAATTAGGAATTGGCCATAGAATTTTGCCACATCCTTCTGGTCTTAATAGACAACTAAACGATAAAGAAGCAGTTGACAAAGCCTTGGCTATGTGTAAAGATTATTTACTGGACTATCCCGTTTCTGGAGCCGTGTGAACAAGATATTGATACATGCTATCTCAGATACTCATAACCGCCACGATAAGATTAAAGGTCTTACCGGAGGCGATTTACTTATTCACGCTGGAGATTTCTCTAGTCAAGGGCATAAATGGGAGTCTGAGCGGTTTTTAGAATGGATGCGAAAGCAACCATATTCCGCTAAAGTACTAATATGTGGTAATCATGAACGGGAAATTGAAGATACAAAAACGTCTGGCTATGAATTTAAATTCAAAATGATGTGCAAAGATGCAGGAATCATTTTACTTCAGGACTCTAGTGTAGAATTACAATTTCTTCCAGGTAAAGTTTTTATTGATGAAAATATTCCAGATTTACCTAAAGTAAAAATCCACGGCTCACCAGTAACCCCTTGGTTCTATGGCCATAATTGGGGATGGAATAGAGCTAGAAATGATGCTGAAGCGGAGTTATATAAAGTACCATTAATTAAGTCTCATTGGGATATAATTCCGCCGGACACAAACATTTTACTGACGCACGGCCCAGCATACGGAATACTAGATGAATTACATTCTGTAGACGGTACTCCAAAAGGACAATTTGTGGGCTGCGTAGACTTGTTAGCCAGAATTAAAGAAATTAAACCGGATATTCATATCTGCGGACACATTCACGCTCACGGCGGCTCACAAGTGCATCAAGATGGCACTTCTTTTTATAATGCGTCAATTTGTGATGAGATGTATGCTCCTAGCAATCCAATAACAAAAATAGAATACGAGATTGTAGATGCAGAATAATTTAACAAAAAAAGAACAAAATAAATTCATTCACAATAACTATACAATTTTATCTAGAAAAGAAATGGCTTATTTTTTAAATAAAAAGCCGCATCAAATTAAATATATGATGAGATGTTTAAATTTAAAATCTCCATTAAAAAATGAAAGAAGTCATTCTCTTAATGAAGATGCATTTTCAAGTCCACTCTCTTTAGAGTCTTGTTATTGGGCTGGTTTTATAGCTGCTGACGGATGCATTATTAAAAATAATATGAGTGTTTGTTTAAGTAGAGTTGACGTAAAACACCTTAAAAAATTAAGAGCGTTTTTACAAAGTACACGTAAAATAACTCAGTCTAAAATAAACACAAATACAATATTTACAGTAGCTTCAAAAAAAATAGTACAAGATTTACAAAAGAATTTTAATATCGGACCTAGAAAATCTTTAACTTTAACGCCGCCCAAAAAATTAAATAGAAATCAATCTTTAGCTTATATTATTGGCTATATAGACGGTGACGGTACTATTGGAAAACATAGCATAAAATATAAAAACTCAAAATATGAGTATGTTCGATTGCGAATCATAGGGACGCCTTTTGTTTTATCTTGGATAAATTTAATTTTTAGAACTAATTCAAAAATTATAGTTCATTGTAATAGTAAAATATATATTTCTTCTTATTCTAACCAACAGTTATTGAAAACATTAAAAATATTTACAAAACAACATAAATTGCCTATATTAAAAAGAAAATGGAATAAAATTAAAGGAGCATAATGGCTATTAAAACGTCACATTCACAAAATAATACCTATATAGCTTGTCCGACTCATTGGGATATGTCCTATAATCAAGGTTATTCAAATCCTATTGAAGGAGCAAGTACTTACTTTGGTAGCGCAGTAGACGCTGCCGTTGGAGATATGTTAGAAGGTAAGCAAGATTGGTTAAAAACGTTCTATGATCGTTGGAATAAATCTTGGTCATTTGGCAAATCTACGCAAATTTTTGATAATCCAGATATTATCTATGGACATAAAGACTTTGACGTTCATGTTTTGGAAGCAAAGGACTATCCACAATTAGAACTTTGGGCAAAACAACTTAATTTAATTGCTAGCAACAGTACACCCACCCCCTTAGAATTGGTGGATTTATATAAAACCTGTGCAGAAATTAAAAAGAACCCGTTTAAGAATATCACGCCAGATCAACTGACGTATTTTAATAGGGCTTCTTGGCTTTCTATGAAACGAAAAGGCAAACTATTGCTGAACGCATTTCATACTCAATTTTATCCAAAAGTTAAACGAGTATTAGCTACTCAGCAAAGAGCTACCATTAAAGATGATGTTTCTGGAGACGCTATCACCGGCTTCATTGATATGGTATTAGAAATAGACGGCTATGATAAGCCAATCATTTTTGATTTAAAAACTGCTGGAATGCCTTACAGTCAAGAAGATATTGATTTGACTCAACAGTTGACTCTTTATGCTGCAATGAAAGGTAACGAATATAATACAGATTTGGTAGGGTTCGTAGTTTTGTGTAAAAATATCCCTAAAAAATCAGTACATACTTGCGATTCTTGTGGTCACATAAAAACAGGTAGACATAAGACTTGTGATAATGTTATAAATGGAAATCGGTGTGGAGGAAACTGGACAGAAACGGTTACTCCAGAACCAGTAGTGCAAGTAATGATAGAAAAGAAAACCCCGCAGCAAATTCAAATGCTACTTTCTGATATTGGAAATATTATTCTTGCAATGAAAAGCGGAATCGTGTATAAGAATACAAGCAAGTGTAACGATTGGTATGGCGCTCGCTGTCCATTTTATAACGCCTGTCATAATAACGATTATAGCGGACTAGTTAAAAGAAAATGAAATATTTAAAAGCTAAAATACATAAATATACTTTTAATATAAAAGTAGATACTGAAGATTTTAAATATTTAAAAGAATTTACATGGTTATTAGATTATGAAAATTCTAATTTTAAGGTGTATACTAGAATTAAGAAACAAAAAGTTTATCTTCATAGAATATTAACGAATTGTCCTAAGAATATGGTAGTGGATCATATTGATGGTAATGGCCTTAATAATCAAAAGAAAAATTTAAGAGTTTGTACTCGCTCACAAAATAATCTAAATTCAGGAAAACCAAAAAATAAAAATTGCACTTCTATGTATATTGGAGTATCTTATGTTGGTAAGTATACTCCTAGAAAACCTTGGAGAGCTACGATGAGCGTTAATAATAAAACAATTAATTTAGGGCATTTTAAAACTGAAATTGGGGCCGCAAAAGCAAGAGATAAGGCGGTCTTAAAATTAAGAAAAGAATTTGCAAGGTTAAATTTTTAAATGAAAACTTGGTACGGCGAAAATTGTAAAGAATGTAAGGGCTTAAATGAGCCATATGTAGTAAAAGATACAATTTGGAAAAAAGCCGGTCTAACACCTAGAGGATTTGTATGTATTTCTTGCTTGGAATTCAAGTTAAAAAGAAAACTAAAACTTTCGGATTTTATTGATGCGCCAATTAATAAAGGTATTTTTGGTTTCGACGCAGAAACGTACATAAAATACGGAAAAGACTATCTTACTTATTGTCATAAATTCGTTAAAAACAGGAGAAACAATGTCTCAGCAAAATAAGTTAGCCGGTAAATTAGTTAAGATTCTCGGTGCTTTAGGCGCTGTAGAAAAGAAAGGCTATAACTCACATCAGAAGTATTACTATATGCGTGAGGTCGATGTTATGGAAGCCTTAAAAGCACAACTGATCGAAAACAAGATCATTATGCTTACTTCTTCTGAATTTGTAGATATTCAGAAAAAAGAAGGTAAAGATAAAACAGACTTCGTTACTACTGTAAAAACTACGCATACGTTCATCGACTCTGAAACAGGTGAACAGTTTAGTATTAATTCTGTAGGTTCTGGGTATGATAGCTCTGATAAAGGCGCATCTAAAGCGATTACCGCAGCAGTTAAGTATGCGATTATGAAAACCTTTATGATTAGTGATGAAGGTGCAGATATTGAGAATGACGGTAAAACTGTTCAAACTCCTGCTACTGCTCCCAAAACATTTACTGCTCCCACAGTTGTAGCTCAAAAAACTGAGGCAGCACCAGTAGAAACCAAGACAGAAGCTCCTAAGCTATCAACTCCAGCTAAACCAGCGGCAACTAAGTCTTTTGGTGCGGCTCCAGTAGTAGCTCCGGCAGCAGTAACACCTGGCCCAGCTTTGTCTAAACGCAAAGCCGCCGCATCAGAACCTAATTTCCCATAAGGATAAATAATGGAAAATAATCAACAACAAGAAACTGTAGCGGCTCCAGAACAACCTGTTACTGAAGTCACTACTGTAGCACAAGAAGAAGAAAAAACTGGGCAAAAGATTGACATTCCCTCGCCGGAAGAATTAGTTGCTCGTGCCAGTTCTTCAGTAATTGCTAATCTTCAAGGACTACGCAAACTCATTCATGCAAAGAATGGCGGCAGTTACGTAATTAGCCGTAAAGGGATGAATAGAGTTATGGAAGCTATTTTTGACTTGCCAACAGAAGGTCAAAAGGTTATGCTTCAGGGTAGAGAAGAAAAACATGCCTTTTTTATTGGACAGAACTTAATGAGAAGTTTATTCATCCTCATGCAAAATCATGTAAATGAAGAAATTCGTAAACGTAAAGAAGCAGAACTAGTTAAAAATCAAGAGGAAACTAAAACCTCAGAAGGAGAAACTAATGAGCCAAGCAAGCAATAAATATGTAAATTTCGCCGTAGGTTGGTTGAAGCAAAATAAAGCTGGTAAACAGATTATCAGCGGCGCAGCCAATGGTGAACGTCAAAAAGTTAAACTCATCGTAGAGTTGGAAGACGGTACGCAAGTTCCGGTTAACAATTTCTTTGTGAGCTTTAACGAAACCAAGCCTTCAGAAAAGGCACCGGACGTTCAGTTTACATTTGTTCGTGAATAATTAGCCCCATTAAAGGACCGACAATGGAAAGATACTATCGTCTTAACGAGACGGTATCGGGCCATAATATCGTGACTGAGAATACGCTCAAGGACTTAACTGCCTTGGGCAAAATTCTTGCTAAAGCTCCCGATAAGGACTGGTACTCATCTCTGTACTATTTTAGCGAAGACTTGAAAACCCATTACGAAAAGAATGGCGGAAGTGTCGCTGGTTATGATGGTCCTGCGTTCAGCAATAAGCTGTTCTTCGACCTTGATAATAAAGACCTTGATAAAGCACGTAAAGACACCTTAGAACTAGTTCATCGTCTTCAAAAAGACGGCATTGATCTAGCTGAGACTTGTCGTATTTATTTCTCTGGTAACAAAGGTTTTCACGTAGAAGTACCAGTAGAAAAAGAATTTACTCCTGAACAGCTAAAGACAATTTGTCTAAATATGGCAGGAGATTTAGAATCATTTGATCCGGTAATCTATAATTCTACCCGCTTGATCCGTTTGGTAAACACTAAACATCAGGTGACAGGATTATACAAGATCGAATTGGATTCTCTCGATTTAACTTTGACACCAGATCAAATTAGAGAAAAAGCTAAAACTAAATCAGAATTAGTGGCAGCAAAACCTCTCAAAGATCCGGCCATCTTAGATAAATACTCTAAAACAGAAACTAAGAAACGGCCTCAATCTGTTGTAGTCAATGTGTCAGATGACAATGGTATTCGTGGACTATCTGATATTGACTATACTAAATGTCCTAAGACTAAACCTCGTTGTATTTTCGCTCTAGAACAAGGCGTAATGCGATCAGGGGTTGGAGAACGTAATGCGATCTTCCTTAGATTGGCGGCATATTACCGCAATCAAGGCTATACAAAAGACGTAGCATATAACGTTCTTAAGGGTATTGCTAGAGAAAATGCAAGGTTATATCCAGAGCATCCTGCTTTTAATAAGGATGAAATTTGGAATACTGTTATCTCTAGTGCCTATTCGGATGCTGGAAAATTTAAAGTTATTCCTGGTGCTGTTGGCACCGATCCTGAGAATGAAACGTTAAAAGAATACTGTAACGCAGTAGGTAATCATACTAATAAGCCGTGCTGTATGCATGGACAATTAACTGATGATAAAACTACTGTTCAGATTGATGAAGTTTTCGGCAGCTTTAATAGTTTCGCTGAGAATTTTGAAAAGAACGTAGTTCGTACAGGTATTGACTTCATGGACGAACACATGAAGATTACGACGGGTACAACGTCTCTTTTAGTTGGGGCCGCAGGTTCCGGCAAAACAACGTTGAGTTTAAATATGATGGAAAAAGCTAATAGCTTCGACCAACAAACGATGTTCTTTAGTATGGACATGCATAAGAACCTCGTATATTTAAAACTAGCTCAGAAGTTGACTAATTATACTCAAAAGCAGATTTTTGAATTTCACAAGACTAAGAACACTCAAAAGATTCAAGAGATCAAAGCTATCATCTCGAAACACTATGATAAAACGTTCTTTGATTTTAGTGGAACATTAACGCTAGAACAAATGCGGGATAAGATTTTTGATGTTGAACAAAAAACAGGTAAGAAAATCAAACTCGTTTGTGTGGATTACGCAAGTCGTATTTCGTCTCCACATGCAGACGCATACGCTTCGGCCCGTCACAATGCCTTAAAATCTAAGGAAATTGCTGATGTGACAGACGCAGCATGGATTATCCTAAGTCAGATTTCACGGAATGTCGGTGATGGTTGTACACCTATCCGAACAAAACGTGCAGCTAAAGAATCTGGAGATTGGGAAGAAAGTGCTACAAACGTTATCACAGTATGGCGTCCGTTTATGGGACACCCACAATGGGACGATGTTATGCGAATCTTTCTAGCTAAGAACCGTATGGGTAAAGAACTTGAAACAGTTCTACAATGGAATGGAGCTAAAGGTATCATTCAAGATATGGACCCTTGGACTCTAGAACAATACAATACGGAACGTGGCGACAAAGCTGAACGAGAATATTTAAAATCTAAATTCTCCAAAACTTAAGGCTAATCATCTATTAGGTGGACAGTTAGGTTATGGAGTGGGGCATCATGGTCGGTCGTGATGCACTTTTTTCTTGAAATTGCCAAATCACATGGTATAGTGTCTGTATGGCTAGTTCTTATAAATTTGAAGTAGGTAACTTAGTAAAGAGTACTAAGTTTGTCTATCTTATTAAAAATAGAGGACTTATACCGAACGGAAGAGGAGCCTCCAAAGACTTTGACGGGCAATTAGGCTATGAAGTGTACAACTTAAAAACGAAAGCTCAATATTGGACTTCTAGAGAACTAGCACACAATAAGTACAAACTGGAGACAAACAGCAAAGCAGGACAGGTGCTATTTGGATGAAATTACAAAACCAACAGCAGTTAGAGCTTTTGAAAAGTTCTTTACTGGCGGAAGAAATTATATAAAAAAAAACTTTATTAGAGCTTACAAGTCTGATAAACTCTACCTTATGATCTTAAAACACCCTACAAAGGACATAGTAGTTCTGATGTGTAGAGAATATGGTAAAGGTAACTATCAAAAAATAGCTTATAGTTTAGAGACATTTAGAGCAATTCAAAACTTAAACATTAATGCGGTAGAAACCCTTTTCAAAGGAAAGACAAATGGGAATGAGAAAAATCTTTAGAATGCAATATGAACCTTGCAACGGAGATTGTTACGCATATGATCCTTCGGATGATAACGATAGCGACGACAATGGAGACGACCAGTTGCCTCTTGATCCTCTACGCCATGATTTACCTCGTTTGAAACGTATTATGGATAAACTAGTAGCCATGCACGAGCCTCTGTGCGGTAACGTGAATCTGAGATACGGTATTGACTTATGTGAAACTAATAAAGTTTTTATCGGCAGCTTTTGGCATTATGGAAAGTTAGAACTCTTTACAGGCAAAGATTTGTATATTCTTGTAGAAGAAATGGCCGACTATATTCTGGCCTTCTATAAAACCGAAGCGTATGCAGAAGAGTCTAAGAATGACAAAGGATTGGGACATTCTGTGTGTCATTATGGAGAAGATCAAGACCTACGCCGATTTATGATTAGAGTATCGGGCATTCCTACCCCTAATGGAGTAGATGCCTTTTTGGAGCAACTGCAATCAGCATGAAGCATTTAATAGTATTAGTGGGCTTGCCTGGAAGCGGCAAGTCTACTGCTTGTGAGATGTATCCAGACTATCTTAGGATTAGTCAAGATGAACAAGGCAAAGAAGGTCATCTAAAGATATATACTGCTGCTCTAGAACGTGGAGACGATATTATCGTAGATAGATGCAACTTTAATGTACAACAACGTCAACGATATATAAAACTTGCTAAAGAAAAGAATTATAAGACGCTTATAATCTGGCTGCAAGTGTCTGCCGAGGATTGTAAAAAACGTATTAGAAACAGGGACGTACACCCTAACTTGGACAAAAACAGTAATGTTATTGACAAAGTAGTGGATATGTTCAATAATATGTTCGAGCCGCCCGAAAGATGGGAAGCCGACGAGGTACTGTATTTATGATGTATTTTACTAGTGACCTACATTTCAACCATAAGAACGTAATCAACTATTGTAAACGTCCTTATGCTGATACTAAAGAAATGGATAAGTCACTCATTGAGAACTGGAATAACACAGTTAAAAAAGATAACGAACTGGTGTATGTTCTTGGAGACTTTGCCTTTTGTGGCAAACAATATATGACAGCTATTCTATCTCAACTGAGAGGTAAGAAAATCCTTGTGAAAGGAAACCATGATCCGAAAGCCCATGTTATGCTTGAATGCGGATTCGACGAAGTTATTGAAAATGATAGGATTAAGATTGGGAATCATAGTGTTCTTGTTAGTCACTTTCCTTATCATCCTGTCACTCAACACTTTGTAATGGGTGATCGTATTCAACAATCAATTGACAAAGAAGTAGACGACCGTTACCTTCATAAACGCATTCTCGATGACGGTAAAACTTGGTTGCTACACGGTCACGTTCATACGGCGTGGAAGGTAAATGGTCGTATGATTAACGTGGGAGTAGATCAATGGAACATGAAGCCCGTAGGCCATGAAAGACTATTGGAGATCATAAATGGGAAAAGAACTGATTAGCCAACTATTTGTTTTCTTTGTGAATAATCATATTGTTATCTTAGGGGCTTTACTTCTAGGATATTTTCTGTTACAACTTAAGGAAGAATATTTCCCTCGCAAGCCTAGAGCTTACGAATTAGCTCCATTATTGTTTGAGCTAACACTAAGGAGAAAGTACCTTTGCAAGACCTCAAAGTATTTGCAGAACTTAAATCTACCAACTCAATTGTAGAGAAACAGGCGATACTCGCTAAGTATAAAGACAGTAAGATTGTTCAAGACCTGCTAGAAGCCTGTTTGAATCCATACCGCCTATTCCAGTTTACAAAGATGCCATGTAAATTTGACCAGGCAGCTTATGATAGCTTTAAAAACAATCCTCACGATAAAGGTTGGACAGAGCAAGATTGCCATGATTGTTTTATGGCTATGCTCAAAGATTTAGAACTAAGACTAACTACTGGTAATCAGGCTAAAGAAACTGTATCAGCCGTTATAAAGATGTTTGATGCAGAAGCCTTTGATATTTATTCTAAAGTACTTATAAAGGCTCCTATTGGAGTTACAGCTAAAACTGTAAATAAGGTATGGCCGGGGTTAATCCCTGAATTTGACCTTATGCTGGCCCCTAACGAAATAGCCGATATTACTAAGGTTAAAACCCCTATTCATTGCCAACCTAAGCTAGATGGCTATAGGCTCATATATCATAAGGGTTCTATGTATTCTAGGTCCGGCAAGTCCTTTGCCAATAAGAATATAAATGATTACTTTTCTACTGTATTTAGCCTATACGATTATACGCTAGATGGGGAGCTATATGCTTCCAATCATACTTTTAATCAATTACAGACTATTGTTAATACTCATAATGGGCCGCTGCCTCCCGACCTTAAGTTCATTGTATTCGATGCTATGGACTCCCGTCACTGGGATGCCAAAAAGTGCCCAAAACCTTACAGTGAGCGTTATAAGCTGTTAAATAAGGTAGTGGCGCACATAGGCGACCATAAGAAGGTATTGGCCATACCAAGCGATTTAGTCAATACTTCTAAGGAGATAGTAGACTTATACAAAGGCTACTTGAAACAAGGCTTGGAAGGTGCTATGTTAAAAGATCCAGAGGGTTTATATCAGTGGAAAAGAACCACTATACGCTCTGGAGAGATTCTAAAGGTCAAGCCATTTAAAACTGGAGACTTTGAGGTTACAGGTATTTATGACGGAGAAGGTAAAAATACAGGTGTGGCTGGTGGTGTGGTTGTTGATGTTAATGGTGTTGCCGTTCGTGTTGGTAGCGGGTTTGATGATGCTACTAGAAAAGCGATGGCCGACAAGCCAAGCGACTATATCGGCAAGACAGTTGAGGTTAGGTATCTTGAGGTTACTGAAGACGGCTCGCTTAGGAACAACTCCTTCGTTAGATGGAGAGAGGACAAAGACTAAATGAAACGTATTGAAATGATAGATGAAATTTTAAGTCAACTTAAAGAATATCCCAATTGCGACGAAATTAAAAAAGAACATATTGATATAATTTTAACAGAATTAGAAGTTAGAGGGATGAAACCTCCTCATAGAAAACACACTCTTGCAGAAGAAGTTTTATATAGTAAAAAAAAGTATTCTTATACTTGGGAAGAGGCCAATATATTAAATGGTAGCCGTGATTCAGAGGATATTTAATGCACAAGTCAATTAAAGATATTACTGGTAAAATTTTTGGGTATTTAACTGTCCAATCATATTCTCATTCTTTAAATGGAATAACCTATTGGAATTGTTTTTGTATCTGTGGAAATAAAAAAATTAAATGTAAACCAAATTTAATTCAAGGTAAGAATATTTCTTGTGGTTGTAAAACTTCTGAACTTATTTCTAAATCAAACAGTTTGCCAGAAACAGAAGCGTCATTTAATAATATTTTTAGACAATATAAATTTAGAAGAAAAAATGATTTTCATTTAACTAAAGACCAATTTAAAGAGTTGACACAACAAAATTGTCATTATTGCGATTCTGAGCCGAAAACGTACTCTAATACAGATTTAATACGACACAATAAACCTTATGTCTATAATGGTTTAGATAGAATTGATAATAATTTAGGGTACACATTAAAAAATGTCGTGCCATGTTGCGAAATTTGTAATAGAATGAAACTAGACATGACATATGACCAATTTATACTTCACATAGGAAAAATTTATGGCAGGTTTTCACAAAAGATTTGATCCCACACTTCACGCCGAAAATGACGAGAAATGTAGAGCCTCGGTAAAACGTTTGTTAACTAATACAGATTTTTATGTGACGGATAATCCTAAAGTTCGAGGAGTAGATTTACTACTTCATGACAAAGATGGTAATCACATTGGATACATCGAGGTTGAGAGAAAAACGGTTTGGAAAGAAGCTAAATTTCCCTATGAAAATGTAAATTTTCCTGAAAGAAAAGGGAAAATGGCTAAATTAGATAAACCTACGATTTTTGTGATGTTTAATGAAGACCTATCAAATTATTTGACAGTAAGAGGCTCAGATTTACTATCTAGTCCTCTGGAAGAAGTTAATAATAAATATGTCTATAAAGGTGAAATGTTTTTCAAAGTAAGCCTTGACAAAGCTAATTTTAATAGTATAGTGAATCTGTTAGAGGAGATAGTAGATGGAAAATAATAATATCAGACCTACGTTTGGAAACCGAGTTATCACTACTACAGAGGCCAGTAATGTTCCTGTAGAAGAACGAAAAGAAGCTGGAGCTATCTGGGAACGTACATCAAAAGCAAACAATAAGTTTTTGAGCATCAAACTCAATATGTCCAAGAAGGCTCTACAAGAGATTCTAGCCAAGTCAACTACAGAAGAAGTTAGTATTGGCTTCGTGGCATTTCCTAATAAGCATCAGAACGGCGATTTGAAACGTCCAACTTTTAGGATTTTTGAAGACCAGAAAAAATGAAACTTAAATACTTTGACCTCGCCCAAAAACTATCGGTTAAGTCCACGCATCCCAAACACCAGTTAGGATGTGTTATAGTTAAGAAAAATGAGGTCATTGGATTAGGATTTAATAAATTTAAGACCCATCCGAAATCTAAACATCCGTTCCAAATGATTCATGCTGAACTGGATGCGACGTTGGGTATTAATCGAACTGAACTCGAAGGCGCAGACGCTTACGTGTACAGAGAAACCAAAGACGGCAATCAAGCTATAGCTAAACCGTGCGCTTATTGTGAAGCGGCTCTACGGGAAGTAGGAATAAAGAATGTATACTACACAACAGACTATGGCTTTGACGGACTCAAACTAAAGGAAACAAGATGAACATTTTATTCATTGATACCGAAACGACAGGTCTAGTGGCCGGAAAGCATTCGATCATCGAACTGGCTTGCGCTCACTATAAAGACGGCAAGTTACAATCCACCTTTGCCAGAAAGTTTGTAGGCAATGAAGTGATCCTAGATATGGGAGCACTAAAAGTAAATAAGACTAATACTGCCGCTCTCGTAGAACGAGGAAAAGCCTGTAGTGAGTCTAAAGCAGTATTCGAGTTCATGGACTATCTATTGACTCTAGATAATAAAGACCTTCATGTATGCGGACACAACGTACATTTTGACGTGAGTCATGTTAAGGCTTTACTCGCAAAATACTCTATTGAAGGCTGGGATCAAGTGGTATCTTACCGTCAACTAGACACATGCGACCGTGCTCGTATGTTGATTGAGGCGGGTATTATCACTCAAGAAATGGGCGGCAGAGGGGCGGGGCTTAAGACCATTGCCGCTGCACTAGGAGTAACGGTAGACGACTCTAAACTTCACGGTGCAGAGTATGACGTAGAATTGTGCGCCCAAGTGTATTTTAAAATGATTGAGGTTCTTCGTAACCGCCGAGGCTAATCATGGCTGCCAAGTTTACAAGGGATGATGTCGATAAGTTTTTTGACTATGGTATCGACCTTGCCCACAGAACAATTTATATGGGTTCCGCATCGGTAGAAGCTGATGACGAAAGTGGCGTTGATGCTATTATGGCTGAACGTGCCATTAAAGCTCTACACATTCTTGACCAAAAGAACGAACCCATCACCATCATTATGAATAACCCAGGCGGTGACTGGTATCATGGTATGGCAATTTATGACGCAATCAAATCTTGTCAGAGCGAAGTTACTGTTAAAGTTTTAGGGATGGGTATGTCTATGGGAGCCATGATTTTACAAGCGGCAGACCACAGACAAGTAGCGCCTAACGCTAGAATTATGATCCATTATGGATACATGTCTTGGAGTGGAGATTCTAAGAAGTTTCAGAAATGGTCAGACGAATGTAAACGCACAGACGAAGAAGCATTAGATATACTTTTAGCTAAGGTGCATGAAAAACATCCGACATTTAAAAGAGAACAGTTACACGAGATGCTAAGGGATGATACTATATTAACAGCTAAAGAGGCAGTTAATCTAGGACTAGCTGATGAAGTACTTTAAACTTTCAGACAAAAGAACGTGTTATGTTGATGTAGATGATACATTAATTATGTGGAACGCAGATATACACGATCCTATGTCTAAAGTTATTGAAGTAATGAACGGAAATCTAGTTGTTTATTTTCATAAAGAACACATTCAACTAGTAAAGAATCTACATGCTATCGGATGGAATATTGTAATCTGGTCGCAAGGCGGTTCGGATCATGCAGAAAAAGTACTACAGGCATGTAAATTAGAAGATTACTGTCATGCAGTATTACCAAAACCAGAAAATTACTTGGATGATTTGCCGTTTGACCAGCAAGGTATTCCAAGAAAATATGTACCATTTAAAAAGGAATAAAATGAAAAAAGTTCAAGATAACAAAACCTACTACTTTCAATGCGACTGCTCTAGCCAAGAACACACGTTCGGTATGGAGTTTGATGCCGCAGAGAAAGAAGTGGCAATTCATGTACAGTTGTGTCAATATAGAAATATCTGGCAGCGAATTGTAGTAGCAGTGAAATATGTGTTTGGCTACGAGTGTAAATACGGCCATTGGGATACGACAATGATGAACGAAGAAAAGTTCATGGACTTATATAACCTAATGACACGGTTTATCTATACCGCTGGCTTTACTAATAAGGCTGCGATCAAGATTAAACAAGGACTCCAGGATATTAAGAGCGGCAAGAAAAACTCTGCTGTTCCGGCTGGACTCCACTCCGACGCAGATAGAACGAATCAGAGTAAGTATAAAAAAGTTTAAGGGGCGGCCATGCAGCCTAGCTTCCAAACGTTTATAATTAATACACCAGAACTACTCGATAGTCTGAAGAAGTATGCTTTAGCTGTTGACAGCGAGTACTTAGCTTACGACGTTGAAACTAATAGTAAAATTGAAAAGAAAGCTGATCTCTACGGTATCGGATTAGCTTTTAATACTAACAAGGCTTTTTATATACCGTGGCGCAAACCGGACGGTTCTAAGTACTGGGACGCAATTACTGAGAGTAATATCACAACTTTCTTAACTAATACTATTAATATTAAAAAAGTTATTGGTCATAACGTAATATATGATGCTCTAGTCACAGAGAACCAATTAGGCATTGATTTGACTCCGAACATTCATGCCGACACTATTTTGATGCGGCATTCTCTAGTAGAGGATGGAGACTTCGCTCTCAAAGAAATCGCAGTACAAGAACTAGGACCGTGGGCCGACAAAGCACAAGATAAGTTGATGAATGAAGTCCTTGCTGCTGGCGGTAGCTGGACCAAGGATCAAAAGGATATGTACCTAGCTTCTACAGAAACTCTAGGAGAGTACTGTTGCTGGGACGTAATTCTTACTATGATGTTATTTGAACTATTTGAGCCACGAATTGTATCAGAAGGTTTATATGATCTTTTCTATAAAGAAGAAATCATGCCTTTATACAAAGAAGTCACTATCAACATGAAGCGAAAGGGTTTTCCTGTTGACGTAGCTTACTATCAGAATCTTAAAGTTGAAATCACTAATGAGATTGGTAAGTTGGAAGATGACATTATGAACCTCATTAAAAATGATATTAAATCTTTTGAAGAGGCTCTTTTAGAAAAAGAGTGTCCTGTAAAAGCTACTGGTAATTTTCCTAAATATTATGCTGAAGCTGCCGGTATTCCTTTGCCTGTAAATGCAAAGACTAAAGCAATAACTTTAGCTAAGAAAGCTGTAGAGCTTCAAAAACAGGCAGCGCCGCAATTCTCTGAGTTATATGACCATATCTTACAAATAGAACCTAGAAAGCCGCTCAATCCTTTTATGATCGAGAAGGCACAAAGACTGTGTTTCTTTGAGAGGAACCCAGACTCCAAACATATCTTCAATCTAAGAAGTAACGATCACCTAATTGAACTAGTATTTAATCGTTGGGGCTTCCAGCCGATTGAACACACAGACGGCGGCAAACCTAAAATTGATGATGACTATTTGGATACTTTAAAAGGTAATCCGGTAATTGATAAGTTGTTAGACTATAAGAAGCTAAATAAGCTACTCTCCACATATGTTGACGGTATCTTGGACAGACAATTACAAGGTATTATCTACACCTCTATGCTACAGTTTGGTACGACTTCTGGTCGCTTTTCAAGCCGTGATCCGAACCTACAAAATCAACCTAGGATTAAAGATGAAGACTCCGGTCTATCTCAATTAGTTCTTAAGTACGTGAACGCTATTCGCAAAGGATTCGTTGCAGGTAAAGGCTATAAAGTAGTCAATGCCGACTATGCTTCGCTTGAGCCGGTATGTTTTGCTCACGTTAGCGGAGATCAAAAATTAAAGAACGTTTTTATTAACGGTGAAGATTTATACTCTCGTGTGGTAATTGAAACGTTTAATCTAACTGGAGTATCAGCTATCAAGAAAGACCCTCTATTCTTGAAGAACATTCATCCAGAAAAACGACAAGTCGGCAAAGTTATTGCTTTGGCTATTCCTTACGGCGCAGAAGCGGCTCGTATTGCTGAGATTCTTGGTATCACGTATAAGGAAGCTCAAGAAATTATTGATAAGTATTTAAAAGGATTCCCTAATTTAGCTAAATACATGTATCGTCAAAATTATGAAGCTAAACGTAACGGTTTGGTTAAGACTGAGTTTGGTCGTATTCGTCACTTAAAAGAAGCCAAAGCTATGTGGGCTTTGTACGGCGATGATCTACTAGATTTTAAATGGGCTAAAAAGAATAACAAAACTGATCTACGAAGAAAGTTTAAGAACTCTTTAAATAATGCTAAGAACTTCCCTATTCAGGGATTAGCGGCCCACATTGTTAACAGAGCTATGATTGCGATAGCGAGACAGTTTAAGTTAGAAGGAATTGACGGTTATATCGCTTTACAAGTACATGACGAGATTACTTGTATTGTTAGAGAGGATCAAGCAGTTAGAGCTTCCTCAATCGTAAAAGACTGTATGGAAAACACTACTAAAATCAGCGTCCCACTTGGAGCAGAACCTTTGATCGCTGACAATTGGGGAGAAGCTAAGTAGTGAATCGTTATAAAGTATTGATGATAGTAGTATTAATGGCTATTGTATACATGGTAGCTGGTTGGGTAGGCAACAAGATGGAAGCCTATCTATTACATAAATATATTATAACAGATTCTTATATTTCAGAGGTTAAGACTAGATATTATCCTAAAGAATGGGTTATGTCAGTTTTACACGAATTTAATGATATGGCAGAAGGACAAGAGGCAGTACTGTTTGAGAAGCATAAAATTGACCGTAAAATTACCATAGAAGATGCAGATGATTTAAGTCTTCTTCCGTTTTATCTTCGAGATCCAGAGGCTCCGACCTACATAGGTAGGACCTTTGAAAACGAGCTAAACTGTAGAATTATATTGAAAACTGGAATGGACTATGCTACTTTTAGAACGACGTTGCTCCATGAGTATCTACATTGTTTAGATTTTGACCATACAGAAGGTGATAAAAATGACCTAATGTATGCGACTGATACAGAATCTACCGAGGTATCAGAAGAGAACATAAAAGGCTATGCCAAGAAGGTAGCGAGAAAGATATGGAAGAATTTAAAGAACTAGAATTTAAATACAAGGCGGACGCCGTTAGCTTAGTAGCATTCGTTAATTTAATGAACGAGGTAGGCTATACCGTCCGTAAAGACGTATCTAGTTGGGACCATTACTATACTCATGCCGACACCAAAGAAGAGTTCCTACGATTCAGAGATAGCGATAGACCTGAATTGACCATTAAACGTAAGGTAAAGAGTACCAATAATTGGGAGAGAGTGGAAATTGATTTGCCATTAGATCCTGTTCGAGTCAATAAGAGAATTGTTGATAATTGGACCAAACTAGAAGGTTATGATAACAATTTTACTATTTATAAGAGTTGCTTCATATTCTGGCAAGAATTGTTGAATATGGTATATTACGTCGTATATGACGAAGATATGAAGGAACAAGGCCGCTTCATTGAAATTGAAGTCAATAAAGATAAGGTTCAAGATATTGGAATTACTAAGGCTTTTGAACAGTTAAAAGAGATGGAACGTAAACTTACAGCGTTGGGGATCAATCCTCAAAATCGACTTAAGAAGTCTTTATTTGAAATGTTTGTTAAATGAGCCGAATGTTTAAAACGCACACGCAGGAAAAGTTAATTGAGTTCGTGGATAAAAAGTGGTATGTTAAACACACAAATGCTGAAGTCGTTATTAGAAACGTTGAGGCTGTTTATCCTTTTGATAGGGCTGACTTGCGTTATATTGTTGATATAGAGTTCCTTCAGGACTATCCTGATGAAAGAGCTTTACGTATTTGTAATGCTATTCCAGAAGACGTTGTTCAAATGTCTTATGCTGGACACCCTGTTCAACCTGGAATACGTACTTGGATAGCTAGAGTAGATTTAGAATATTTATGTAATGTTCCTTTTGGTACTAAGGCGGCGGAGATTTTGTTTGGCAAGAAATAATAGTTTCACTAGAGTTTTAGATAACGTATTACGGGCTGAACCTGTTTATGTAAAAGGTACAGGTATTCGTGTACTAGTTACTGATATAGATTATAATAGAGGCCAAAAAACTGTTCATGGACGTATAAAATTTTTAGATACTCCTACCAAAAAAACATTATTAAAATGCGAGCAATGTTCTATAGACGTTAGAGAAGTAAATAGACCGGCAGGGCCACTAGGATCTGTGCCAGCTACCCCATACACCCCAACTTACGAGACTATAATCAATTCTGTTATTGATCTTGATAACTTAAGCGTAACGCCTTATGAAACTAAGGCGGCTAAAATATTATATAAAAAACAAAAATAGTATTGACACTGGCACACTTATTGCATATATTGGTAGTATACCAAGGAGACATATATGAGAAAATTTGAACAAGTATTTAAAAACATTGCTGATTTACGTTCCACGGTTCGTGGCGAAGGCGGGATTCTAGCTAAGGCTATCATCGGCGCTTCTATCCATAACAATAGAACTTTATCAGTAAATCAAACAATTCAATACCTTAACGCTATTGGCAAGAAAAAACTTGCTAAAGAAATTGCAACGGTATATCCCGTGTTGCGTCCGTACATTGTACAAGATCGTGTAACCAATACTCGCCGCACTGATGCTATCGACTTAGCAGAACTAGTAGATACCTACCGTGCAGTTGTAATGGAGGACCGCAAATTACGCCGTGTAATTTCGAGTAAACTTAACAAGGCGGCATAATGGCTAAAAAGTTTTCCTTAAAAGAATTTAAAGACAGTATTAATATTACTCCTGCTGAGTATAAGAAAGACTTATACGTACAGCTAGACCCCTGCCTACAAGAAGTCCTTAAGCTCCCTGGCCTCCCTTTAGGCCACATCGTACAAGCCTATGGCAAGTCCGATACAGGTAAGACTTCGTTAATGTTCCATGCTGCGGCTCAAGCCCAAAAGCAAGGAATCCTTCCTGTTATTATAGTTTCGGAAGGTAAGATCGACTGGAACAGGGCACGAGCTATGGGTTTAAAATATACCGGCGATCTGCCAGCAGACCAACAAGATGAGGATGAATTTATCATTGTCGAAGAAAACCTCAAATATCTAGAGGAAATTTTCGATTTTATTGATAATAGCATCATCAATAACGTTATGAATGGAAAACTTCCACATGACGTAATGATCTTTTGGGACTCAATGGGAAATAGTATCAGTGAGAAATCTATTAAGATAGATGCTAAAACTGGCAAGCGTGAAATTAAAAACACGCACATGCAAGCGGCAGCGATCAAGTCAGAAAGATTGACTGTATTGATGGATCGTGTTAACGATACTAGAAAGATCAATTATCCTAAAGCAGTTGGAGCCTTTATCATTAATCACGTATATACAGGACAACCGGCCTACACTGGCGCACCAGCACCAGAGATAGTAAAAGGCGGAAACAAAGTCAAGTTTACTGCGTCTTTAATGCTCAAAACTCAACTGGTTAACAAATTAGAAGCAGTCCATGAAGGCGCTAAATTGAAATTTGGAATGGTTTCAAAGTTGAGCGTCACTAAAAATCATATTAACGGACAAGAATACTCTGGAGAGTTCGTTGTTACCGCTGATCGGTTCCTACCTAATGATGGCAAAGCTATCAAAGAGTATAAGGAAGCCAATAAGGAAAAGTGGGGCAACATGGAGTTATTTGAAGTCCCAGGAGATGAAGAGTAATGAAAAAAATTAAAAATATCGTAAGTAATACTCCTTTGTTTATCGGCCTCGGTATTCTGTATGTAGCGCACGGAGTAAAGAAAGTAGCAGATCAGTTTTTTGATCTTAGCTTCACTTTACACATGAAACTTAATACAGAAACGGGCGGTAAGATTAAACAAGTAAAAGAACAAATGACGGCGCATATCCAGGCTCTTAAGGCCGCAGCGGAGGCGCAATCTGTAGATAGCTCTAAACTATCTCGTGTGTTCAATAAAGATTTACCGGCAGGAGTATTTCAAATTGGAAAAAAACCAACCACTGACAATTAAATATAAGCGGTTAGTTACTCACGCTATAGAGCCGGAGTATGCTACTGACCGTGCAGCAGGGTTAGATTTATATGCCGCAGATTATAACTACGATCCCGATACAAAGTTTCACGAGTATGGAACTGGAATCGCTATTGAACTTCCAGAAGGATATGAAGCTCAATTACGACCACGATCCAGTATTAGTAAAACAAGCCTTGTCATGTGCAATGCGCCTGGGACTATTGACTCGGATTATAGAGGAGAACTCATTTTCCGGTTTAAAGACATTGACGACAGAGGACTTTACTACTCTGTTGGAGAACGAATCGGACAGATCGTTATTGTCCCAATTCCTAAGATTCGGCTAGTAGAAACAGATGAATTAAGTGACACAAAAAGAGGCGCTGGAGGGTTTGGCTCAACCGGCTCCTAAAGGGTAAACCCGTGAAGCACAACAGGCGATCTAAAGTTCCAGAAGAACGTAAGCGTGACAAGGATGATACGCTAAGAGCAGAAAATAGAAAGTTACGAAAGCAAGTAGCTCAACTTCAAAAGCAGCTTGCTAGAATACAGAATAGAGAAATCGAAGTACAAGAGATAATGGACGAATATGAACAACATCAAAGAGAAACAGAAGTTATCCAAAATAAACCACAATGTCCTATGTGTGGATCTTATGATGTTGCTATCATGGAGAAACTCATTAATGACACAGATTACTTCTCTTGTAACACTTGTCAAGGCAGAGGCAAGCTAAGATGAAACTTAGATATAAGCTAATAAATTGGCTATGGTCTACTTGGGTTGGCGATTTATACCTTCGCTTTCTTATTTGGAAAGATGAACAGAATAGTACTGGTCCGAGATACTTAACTCCTAAAGAGGCAGCGACTATCATTAAAGAATATAGTCTTCTAGCCGAAGGAGTTACTAAGGTAAAGAAAACCGTTAATCAACTAGTAGCTTCTCAAAGTAAAGAAGAATACGATAAAGTTTTACGTGAATTACATAACATGATAGACCTAGCGGAATATGATAATGATGAAGCTAGAGCGCAGTTCGGAAGAATTGTACGAGAAATTAGCGTTAAGAAAGGCAATAAGGATATTGTAACTCCTCAAGACAAGCTGAACATGATCCAACAACGTATAGAGGATTATAAAGAACTCCATGCTCATCAGGCTAAACGTACTCTTATGCGTCAAATCCGTAAAGCTAAACAAAACAATGATCTAGAGGAATTGAAACGCCTCGAAACACAATTCCAGGAGCAATATGGACAAAGACATTAAGTCAGTAGACGATCTAAAGAATGAGATTAAAGATGGACAACATATTACGTCCGTTAATGTTTTATTCTTAGATGTTAGTTCCTCCTGCGTAGGTTATAGCATTTTTAACTTAAGTTTCGTCGGCAAGAAGTCTATCTTGACTAAAGCTGGCTGTCTTTGGTTAGATCCTAATTGGGACCACGCAGAAAAATATAGTTATATCTTCAATGCATTATCTAATTATTTTTGGACCGTAGAACAGATCGACTACATTGTAGTTGAACAGTACTCTATTAATCCTAAAAAAATGGTAGGCGTAGCCGTAGTTCCTGAAATGATGGGCGTGGTTAAATGTGCTGCTAATGAGAATGGAGTTAAGGTTAGTTCCATACTCCCTCAAAGTTGGCGCTCAATCCTCGGCATTAAAGCAGATGTAACTGTAAATGCTAAAGGTAAAAAAGAAAGAGATTTTAAAGACCCTGCAAAGAGGTACGTAGATGCTCTATTTACCGTGCCTCCTCAAGTGGTTTCAAACATTACTAAGAATCAAAGGCAAACTCCATCCGATCTTTATGACGCCGTGTGTGTAGGACTAGCGTGGACAAAGAAAATTGGATTTGCTACAACAGACGTATCAAACGTCAAAATCAACGATCATATCGGTATTGCTTAACCGATAACAAGGAGAAAGAATGAAGAAAGCATTAGTATCGCTAGCCCTGCTGTTTTCGAGCACGGTGTTTGCGGCTTCGGTTCCTACTAAGACAGTAGCGACTCCAAAGAAGGCCACAACCAACGTTACTACGACTACAAATGGGGTTGTAAAAGTAACCCTCACCAAAGATAATATGTTGTCGATCAACGATTATTTCTATGGTCAGTCTGTTTCCAACATCTCACAAAAAGCACGTGAGTTGGACAGCAAGCTACCTGCGAAAGATCCGTTGTTCCTAGTTATTAATAGTGGCGGAGGATCAATTGAAGCTGGTATCGAACTCATCGAAAACCTCAACAGGCTAAATCGACCAGTACACACCATCACTGTGTTCTCAGCTTCTATGGGATTCCAAACAGTTCAAGGAGTTAATGGGCAACGTCTAGTACAAGCAGAAGGTACGCTCATGTCTCACAAAGCACGTGGAGGATTCTACGGCGAATTTCCTGGACAGTTAGACTCTCGTTATCGTCATTATTTAACTCGTGTTATTAACTTAGATAAAAAAGTTGTAGCTCGAACAAAAGGTAAACATACACTTCAATCGTATCACAACTTGATTGAGAACGAATATTGGTGTGATGGTCGTGAATGTATCTCTCAAGGTCTAGCTGACAATGTTGTTAATGCTAGCTGTGATAGTTCTCTTAACGGCACACACGAGAAATTGTATGATCGCTTCATTTATATGGGCCATGTCATCGAAATCGTAGATACTTACTCGGATTGTCCGATTATTACTTACGAACTAGATTGGCGAGTTTATATTGATGGCGAACCTCTTTTTGAAACATATAAGACCAAACGTGTTGCTAAAAATGATGACAAAGAAGATCGCTACAGCTATCGTCGAATTAAGGACTCTGCCTTAGATGAACTAAGTGTAGAAACTGCCGAGAACATTCGTAAGCTCGTAACTGAGAAACTAGAATCTCGTCAAGCTCCTAGCAAAGCTCGTCGCAAACCTTTGTATTACTAATATGAAACAAGTACTAAGTTTATTACTCGCAACTAGTCTAGCATTACCAGCACAAGCTGAATGTAATAAGCCTGTAACTTTGTTAAATGAAGGAACCCCTGCTCCATGTAGGGGTTTTCTCTTCACTCCCGAGAAAGAGTCCGAAGTTCGATTAATGAATGAGGACAACAAATTGATGAAGCAAGAGATAGAACTTAAAGACTTAAAGATTAAGTATCTGACTCAGGACATCAAGGATACAGAGTTTATTATAAACAAAGAGCAGCAACAAGCTGAACTCTGGCGTAAACGTGCAGAAGAATCTACACTTCTTCTAACTCAGAAACAAGATACTCAAGGTCGTAGAGACTGGATTATGTTGTTACTCGGAGTAGCAATCACGGTTGGCGCTGGATATGCGGTTGGACAAGCTAGCAAATAAGGACCACAATGGACAGCAACACAATTATAGCTTTAGTTCTTCTAGGTTTGGCTGTCGTAGAGATATGGCGTTTGCGCCGAGATAATAAGAATATGTTAAACACTCAGGTCTATAATCAACAACTTGAATTAACCAATAAGGAACTTCAATCAGACTTATTGGAGATACAAGAGTTTTTAGGCCAAGAGCGTGAGAAAAATAGAACATTATTGTCACAGAAGAAATCCAGTGAAACTCGATTAGGCCAAATTAGTGAGCATCTAGTTCCGTTTCTAGCTGAATGTAAGCATGATCCGAAAACAATGCACTTCTTAGGCAACCCTATCGACTACGTAGTATTCGACTTTGACCAAGGTTCTATTACATTCTTAGAAGTTAAATCTGGCAATAGCAAACCCTCTAAACGACAAAAGACCGTAAAGAATATAGTTAAGTCTGGTCGCATCTATTATGATGAAATTAGAATTAATGAAAAGGGCGTCAAAAATAGAACAGTAGGATATGAGGGAGCAAAGGCTCTACCAGTTCTACAAGATACAGGAGACGACGATGGACAAAATTAAAGAAGCAGTTAAAAACTTCTTTAGTGCTATCGGCGGCTATATCATACTTGCGTTAGGTGCAGTAGTGGGCGTATTATTGTACGCCTTCATTCGTAAGAGTGAACAGCTACAATCTGCTCAAGCAAAACTAGCTCTAGCCAATACGCAGAAAGAAGTTGATCTCATTGAAGTTGAGATTAAACAGAAGATGGCCCAGCGTGATGTTACAAAACGAGAACTAGCTGATCTTCAAAAATCTCTTGACTTAATTGCAGAGAAACGTAAGAATCTAAAAGACACAAAGACCGATTCTGAAATCGAAGACTATTGGAATAAACAATGACAGAACTAGAAAGTCTTGCTGCTCAAGCGTTTGAGAGATATGCTAAACTCACTACTGGACAAAAAGCCAATTGGGAATATTTATCTGACGAACGCAAAGAGGCTTGGATGAAAGAAGTAATTTTCTACATTGAGCACATAAGCAAGAGACTTAAAACTAAGTTCAAGCCAGTACCTCCAGCGTCTAATGCTAATGCTGGAGCATACACCGCAGGATATAATGACGGTATAGCAACAGAACGGTTAAGCATTACAAATTTTATTGCTATGCTAGATAAAGATTATGTTGCTCAACTAGAAGATTTTAAGTCTAAACTAGCTGAGAAGAAACGCAGAAGCCACTTAACATCGGAGTAATAATGTCTCAAAAATTTGACGTTTTCAGCACCAAGTTTGCTCAAGATATTTACCTTCAAAAGTATTCTATGAATGGTACAGAGACTTGGAAGGATACAGCTAAACGTGTAACGGAAGCCGTATGCTCTCAATTAGTAGACTCTAAGACCAAAGAGAAAATCTACAGCATCATTGCTGAACGTAAATTTATTCCTGGTGGACGTTATTTATATTCTGCTGGCCGCAGCTTTCATCAAGTTAATAATTGCTTTTTATTTAGAGCAGAAGATAGTCGTGAAGGTTGGGCAGATGCAGTTCATAAAGCTACTGCCTCTCTTATGACTGGCGGCGGGATTGGTTTTGATTATTCGGCCTTACGTGCAGAAGGAGCTAAGATTGGACGCACTGGTGGAACTTCCACTGGACCAATAGCTCTGATGAACATGGTGAATGAGGCTGGACGTTATATCATGCAAGGTGGACAACGCAGATCGGCTATTTGGGCCGGACTTCGTTGGAGTCATGGTGATGCAACAAAATTTATTCATCTTAAAGACCATACAGAAGCAATGAAGCAAATGAAGGCACAAGACTTCAGCTTTCCGCTTCCTATGGAGCTAACTAACATCTCAGTTATCTACGACACAGAGTTCTTTGTAGCTATTGAGAACGAAGGTCACGAGAAACACGAACTAGCTAAAAAAATCTGGTATGACAATTGTCGTCAAGCATTCAGTAGTGCTGAACCTGGAATGTCTTTCAACTTCCGTAAGGATAACGAAAGCCTCCGTAACGCTTGCACCGAAGTAGTCTCAGAGGACGATAGCGATAAGTGTAACCTTGGTACCATTTGGATTAATAACGTCAAGGATAAAAAAGAGTTAGCTGAAGTAACTAAATACGCCACGATCTTTCTACTCTGCGGCAGCATCTATAGCGACGTACCTACAGATAAGATTAGAGAAGTCGGTACCAAGAACAATCGTATTGGACTAGGTTTAGGCGGTATCCACGAGTGGTTAATGCTTAAAGGACATGACTACGAAGTTGTACCTGAATTACATAAGCTATTATCAGTCTATGAACAAGAGTCTGATGGTGCAGCATTTGTATATTCTAAACAACTAGGAGTTGCTGTTCCTAAAGGAGTAAGAGCTTTAGCGCCTACTGGCAGTATTGGAATTTTAGCAGAAACTACGACTGGTATTGAACCTCTTTTCTGTAAAGCATACAAGCGCAGATACAGAGGACCAGGAAACGGTAATTGGGTTTATCAATATGTCGTTGATGGCTCAGTAAAACGCTTATTGAATGCAGGAGTACCGTTAGACAAGATTAAAGATTCTTATGATTTAACTTTTAAACAAAGAGTTAAATTCCAAGCTGATGTACAAAATTATGTAGATATGGCAATTTCTAGCACTTGTAATCTTCCTGCATGGGGAACCGACAAGAATAACGAGGAAACTTTAGAGAAAAATTCTAAGATTTTACTAGGATATGCTAAACGCTTACGAGGGTTTACTTGTTACCCTGATGGAGCTAGGGGAGGTCAACCATTAACCCGAGTTTCATTAGATGAAGCTCTAGCCGATGAGGGTAAAGTTTTTGAAGAAGTTGAAAACGAATGTATCAATGGTGTTTGCGGATTGTAAGAAGTGTAACGCAAGCACTAAGCATAGAAGGATTAAAGATACTAGGCCAGGTAGGAAATCCTATCTGGCTTGTTCTATTTGTCTGGAAAACAATTCTAAAAGACATAGAAAGAAACATTGGTCTAGATATTTAGCTCAAAAAGCTAATGCTAGAAAAATTCCTGGTTCTGTTAAAATGACAGAACAACTAATAGAAAGCATTGGATACGATCAAAGACTAAGATGTGCCTTGACAAAAGTTAGATTTGATATAGAATCTAAATGGTATAAACCTAGTCTTGATAGGATCGACTCTAATAAAGGATATACACCAGACAACGTAAGATTAGTTGCCTGGATTGTAAATCATTGTAGAGGAAACTTGACAGACGCAGAGTTTATTGATATGTGTAAGAAAGTGGTAGAAGGAAACAAATGATACTTTTCTTTGTGGGCTGTTATTTAATCTTTGACAACTATCCTGTTTGTGGTATTATCTGTATTTGTTGTGGCCTTGGAGGATGTGGAATATGATTAAATCTATTATTGAAATTACACTATTAACCGCAATACTTGTTATGGTCGGTTATTTAATCTCCAAGCCTATTAAAGTAGAAGTTAAACCTGACCACGAAATGCTTGTAAAAGCCTGTGTAACAGGTTATATTGGAAATATTAAGTCTGTCACTATAGATACAGTTGTTGACGGACACATCTATTGTGAGGAAAAGATCAAATGAAAGTTATTGCTATTAGCGGTTGGAAACGATCTGGTAAAGATACTATTGCAGAACAGCTTATTAAAGAGCATGGTTTTAAACGAGTAGCTTTTGCTGATCCTCTTAAGGATTCGGTGGCTCAGGAATATGGTATTCCTCGTAGCCATTGTGACGATCCGGCTTTTAAAGAAGCTCCTATTTTACACCTTCCATTAAGCCCTAGAGATGCTTTCGGTTTAGGTGCCGCTAAATTGATCTATAAAGAGTGCAGGACCGAAGACGGTAAAACACCCTTCGACCATTGGATAGACCCGTCAGGAGCCTTCCTAGGCGTTGTAAGCTACGGCTCTGCCTTTGTAGAGAGAGAAACTGTAGCTCAATTATATTGGACTCCTCGTGCTCTTTGTATCCTTAAAGGTTCAATTAATAGAACTGTGCGTTCGGATTATTGGGTTAAGGCGGCCATCAATAAAATTAATGATATTACTACTATTCACAATCATGGCAATAAAGTGAATAATTATGAAAAATACTCTAATGATTTTGTAATCTCTGATTTACGTTATAAATCAGAACTTAATCAATTACGTGAGGCTTTTGGTAAAAATTTAGTCACTGTGAGAGTTAACCGCTTTGATGATTGCAATTCTCAAGACGCTAGTGAACGTGATCTTGACAACGGCACATTCGATGTGGTAATTGAAAATAGAGGAACATTGGAAGAACTTTTAAATAAAGTAAAGGTATTGGTGAAATAATGTTTAAAGGACTATTAAAAGGCACAGCTATTGCCTTTCTAATTTTTGGTATTGTGCAGACTGTTATGGGTAATCCTGCTGGCGCAATCTTTTTGATCGCTGGCTGTATTATGGATTTACAAGCAGCTAATATGGACACTCAGGAGCGCCTAACTGCTCTTGAAAACAAAGGAAAGAACGATGCAGCTTAATCTTCGTAAGGCCCGTAAACTAGAGGCCAAGATTGCCAAGCATGTTGAGAACGCTCGGTTAAAAACAGAAGTAAGCATTCGTGCTAAGGCTTCTATTACTGAAGCTACCTCCCAGCGCCAAGAGGCCGCAGTTAAACTTGTTAAGGATTTGAATGATCTTGTTCAACTTAACGAAGTGCGCTACTCTATTCGCAGTCAAATCGCTAATGCCAACCAAGGTGTCGGCATCAACGCATTAATGACTCAGCGTGAGCAGCTTAAGGCTAAAGCTCAAATTCTTCAGAAACTTGCACAAGCAGAACTTGCTGTATCTACTGAAGAACTTCAAGACATTCTTGAAACTACTGCTAAAGCCCTTGATAAAGGTGAAACTCGTGGTTATGGACGTAATACAGAAGTGACAGTAAATATCTCTGTTATTACTGAAGACGTTCGCAAGGCAGTTAATGAGGAAATTAAAGCCACCATTAAAGGTCTTGAAGATGTTGAAGATGAATTGGCTCAAAAGAATCTCGGAGCTAAGGTAACTCTTAGCGATGAGCAGGTGGCGTTGTTGAAGGCTTCGGCCCTCGTATAACGCTATCGAAACGGCATAAAAGAGGGCATTACTTCTGGCCCCGAAAGGGCTGGACAATGCTTGACCACACGCCTTGCCTAAAGTGGTCACACCGTCCTTGTAAGCTGTTAATGATTTAATTGGCTATGCCATTTGTTCGTTGTAGGCGCTTGTGACGGCTGTTAATTGAGGCTTTGCTAAATGTTTTTTGTTGGCCCTCTCCGTTTCACTTTATGACTGATAAGCAAATTTACTTTGTAATTATTGTGCTATTGGCAATCTTTGTTAGAATGCTTATGACACATTATTTAGGAATATAATGAAGCTCATTATAGCTGGCAGTAGAACTCTTGATCCTTCTCCTAGCTTTATTTGGGATACTATTAAGATGTTAGGAATATCTAACATTAAAGAGATAGTCTCTGGTAGAGCTTATGGAGTAGACCAAGCTGGAGAACATTGGGCCAGCCATTACGAAGTGCCCGTTAAACCGTTTCCTGCCGATTGGGATAAACATGGCAAGGCGGCTGGGTTTATTAGAAACGCTGAGATGGCTAAATATGCAGACCAATTACTTTTAATTTGGGATGGCAAATCTAGAGGTTCAGCTAATATGAAACAACAAATGCTTAAACTTAATAAGCCTGTATATGAGGTAATTCTTGTCGCAACTTAAAGTAACGTATGTTAATCACATGGGAGATGATCTAACTGTAGTCAATTCTGCACGTATTTCGTTTGCCGGTGAGTCTCAAACCCTAGAGGAACGAGATAAGAAACTTATCAAATACCTAGCTGATAACGAGCACATGAGTCCTTTTGAGCATAATGTTCTTACGGTTATTGTGGAATGTCCTTTATATATTCGTTCTCAGATTCATAGGCATAGGACGTTTAGCTATAACGAAGTTAGCCGACGCTATACTAGCGATAATATTGAGTTTTACGTGCCAGAAACAGTTCGCAGACAAGCGGCAAGCAATAGACAAGCAAGCGAAGGTGAATTAGACCCTATCTCAGCTAATACAGCTATTGCTATTATGAAGGTACAACATGAACAGGCTTTAGACGCATATAACGATATGTTAGCTTTAGGTGTTCCACGAGAAACGGCAAGAGGTATTCTCCCTCAAAATCTAATGACAAAATTTTATCAAACGGGTAATCTTCGTAATTGGGCACACTTTGTAAAATTAAGATTAGATAAACACGCCCAATCTGAAGTCGCTGAAATCGCTGGACAGGTAAAACAAATAATGATGGAAAAATTTCCAGAAGCGACAAAGGCATTATTAGGTGAATAATTGTTCTAAATGTTCTAATCCCACGTATGTCAGAGGGCTTTGTAGAAAGCATTATAGAGCTTTACCTGAAGTTCGACAAAAAGAATTAGAATATAGAGAAAAGTATTTAAGAACTTTAGGACACAAAAAAAGAGTTCAAAAATGGAATAAGTCTGAAAAAGGTAAACACGCAATTAATACTTATCAAAAAACCATAAAAGGTAGATATAATTTTTCTAAACAAAAAGCTAAAAAACAAAATAAAGAATTTACATTAACTCTAGAACAATATGAACAACTACTAAGTAAGCCTTGTTACTATGATGGTGTCTCATTATTAGGAGAGTACGGCGTTGGTTTAGATAGAATAGACAACAATAAAGGTTATACATTAGAAAATGTCTTGCCTTGTTGTGGAAATTGCAATAAGATTAGAGGTGCTACAATAAGTGTAGCAGAGATGATTGAAGTAGCTAAACTCCTAAAAAGGTTAAGATCAAATGATTAAAGCTATTGCAAATACTATCTGCCGTTGGTGTGAGCGTACTGGTCGGGTATTTTATATCACTGGCGGCCCAGCCGGCAAGACGGTATACCTTGTAAGGTATATTCCATTTAAATCTAAATACGCTTGTTTATATATTCATCGTTTTATGCGGTCGGATGCAGATGACCCACATGACCATCCTTGGAATTTCTTTACGTATGTTATTTCCGGCGGATATACTGAACGGTTTTATGACAGAACAAAAACAGTCGTAGATGGCGATGAGAAAAACTTCATGTACTTCTACGATAGAACCGATAGACAAAGAACTCCAGGTTCTATTGCATACCGTAAAGCTACAGACGTACACCAAGTTGTATTAGACCGAAATTATGACATGTCTGAGATTAATGAAGCCCCCTTTACCTTTTGTCTAATTGGCCCTCGATTACGAGAGTGGGGTTTTTGGCCACTTGCTGATCGTGGAGCTAACTGGGTAGATTGGCGTAAATACTTATCTATTACTCCAAATGATCCTAGAACTAAAGGTAGCGAGTAGTGCAAGATGAGTCTTATGAAACTGAAGAGAATGTTATTGGGCCTGATTGGGAAGACGAAGACTGACGGCGCATACGATATTTACGGGCGTTGTCAATATAAAGCTGGACAAGCTCTAGTTTTTGTGCCAAGATGGGCTGAGTGTGGTCCGGTAAAAGGTGGAGTAGTTTATAAGAATCCTAAGACTGGAACAGAACATCCATTAAGATATGGAGACATTGTTCACTTCTTAGCAGAACACTCCCCTGCATATGGACACTGTATTGTAGTAGATTATGATGGTAAAATTACAACCATGCTACACCCTGAAGATTTCAGGTTAGCAACTGATGAGGAAGTTTAAAGATGTTTAAATATGATTTGACTGGCGAACAATCTGCCCCTGGAGAAAAACAACGCAAGTTCGTCACTAAATATCGTGAAGTAACTTATATTCGTTTCTGCAAGAAGAAAAAAGAACGAGTAGAAGTAGTAGGCCGTGAAACAGTAGAAGAGATCACAGTGCCTCCTCGCATTGAAACCGTACCTGCGGTATGCGTAGGATTTAAAACCATTGACACAAGTGAGAAGGATTATGCAGAGTTCAAACGAAAAGAACGATTCCAACGACCAGAACGAAACTCAGAAGACTAAAACTATTGAACAAGTCATTAGAGGTATGGAGTTTCGGATTAATAATCTGGCACTTCAGATGGCTCAATTAGAGCCTAAGCTCGAAGAAAATAAACCTGAGATTCAACGAGTATACTGGTCCTCTTATGAGCGCCATAACGAATTGACTGCTTTGCTTCAATTTATTAAAAGCGAAAGTTGTGGCCCTAAAGCCTGTGGAGGCTGTGCTACTCCGTGCAGTTCTAAACGTGGGTAAGTTTAAAGAGCTAGCCATGTTTAATGATCCTGAATTTGATAAGCAGCGTAAAGAATCTACATTACAATTGTTACAAATTTTAGGACAATTAATACTAGAACATCCTGAGCAACGTTTTGGACAAATTCTTCAAAACTATGGTTTTGTTTCTCACTACGATGAGAATGATCCTTATGCTTGGAATAATGAATTTTATATGGAACCTGTAGCACTCCTAAAAAGAGTACAGGCTAAACTTAATGTTATTAAGAATCCTAAAGGATAGTGAATTACCTTTACAACCAGCTAAAGCTGTAGAAAAAGTTACACCAGAATTACGCCAATTTGCAGCCTATATGATGGGCACTATGCAGTATAATAAAGGCGTAGGTCTAGCTGCTCCCCAAGTAGGCGAAAACATTCGACTTATCGTATTTGATTGTGTAAACATCACAATGAATGCTATGGACTCTGGTTTCATGTTTAACCCTGAAATCATTGAAGAGAGCCAAGAGTGCTCTATAGCAGATGAAGGTTGTTTGAGCTTTCCTAAGAAGTTTGTCAAAGTCAAACGCAACAAAACAATCAAAGTTAAATACCTTGACATAGCTAACCGCTGGATGGTAAGGTCATATTCAGGTCTTGCTGCCAGAATTGTGCAACACGAAATAGATCATTTAAACGCAATAACTATGCTCGATAGAGCAGAGGAAGAGTAATGAAACGTCATCAAGAGTACGCCGATGGACTCGTTAAAACTCACGGCAAAGAACACGCTGTTAAGATCGTAACTGAATGTTTGGCTATTGCCAATCGTGCTAATCAAATTACTCTATTTGATGAAGCAGATTTGTTCATTAACGATCATGGTCGTTATGAGTTTGCTAAAGTACAGAGTAACAAAGTACTTAAGCGTAAAGATAAACGTGTAAAAGCTAATCGTAATTTTTACGCATTGGTTCTCCAACTTTTAACTAAAGGACAAAAAAATGTTGTCAAAAATTAAAGAAGGCGTATTGCTAGGCGTAGGTATTGGCCTCGGAATGATGCTCCTTAACATCGCTATCGGCTTGCTTTCTTTCGCCCTAGCTTTGTTGCTTGGCGCTGCTGGCATGATGCAGTAATATGCTAACGTATAAGCGTGGAGATTTGTTTAGTGCTTCTGGTACGAACATAGTATTCGTCCACGCTTGTAATTGTAAAGGCTCCTGGGGAGCCGGAATAGCATTACAATTCAAACAAAGATTTCCACTAGCCTATAAAGATTACCAGCAATTATGTCACAAACATGACAGTAGATTGTTGGGTATGGGCGTTTACCACAAACGAGTAGATAGTTCAGAACCGCCAGTTGGTTATCTGTTTACTAGTTTGAATTACGGTAAAGCTAAAGACTCTAAGGATAAGATTCTTAAAAATACTAAAAGAAGTATAGCTTGCCTACTAAGCGTTCTTCCAGAAAAAACTCAAGTATATTCTCCTAAAATTAATGCAGGATTATTTGCTGTTCCTTGGGAAGAGACTGAAAAAGTTATATTGGAATGTTTAAAAGTACGACCAGACGTAACATGGACAGTATATGAACTATGATCCTAAAGAAGAAGGTATCACTCATATAAATATTTATAGTAAGGCCCAAAGTCCTCTAGGCCGTTATATGTCCAATTTCGACAGGTGTCACATAGAGATTTCTATTGGTCAATTTGCTTCAATAGAAGGACTAATATATTATCTGGGTTCTTTTGATGAAAGATTAAGGACCGTATCAGGAGCTAACGCTAAGGCTGCTGGTAAATTATTTGACAGACAAATTAGATTGCCTCAAGATGTGTTTAGACGCTTTATAATTGAAGCTATGGAACATAAAGTAGACATCAATAACCATCTTAAAAGTTTATTAAAAACTTGCAATTTGCCCTTTACACACTATTACGTTTATGGTACAAAGAAGGTTGAAGTTAAAGGTTGGGATTGGCAGATAGACGAATGGAATAGGATTCGTAAACAACTCCAGGAGAATTAAATGAGTAAATTAGGAATGCAGCTTATTAAGTCTCTACACGAGGCTACTGGTAAGGACACTTGGGATTTGTACAAAGGTAAGCCCTTGAAGTTCAAACTCAGTATGCTGTTTTATACTACCCCTATTTTTACTCCTATTCATAAAGTAATGACTTTCTACCGGATTCAAGTAGAACGTATTAATCGTCTTTGGGCGTATGGCAAACATATCTGGACTATTGGTGAATTTGATTATAATTGGCACATGGAGTTACAGCTTCTTAGTTTAAAGCGGCTGAACCACATTATGCGAAACGGCCACCATGTCTACAATAAGACTGCCGACCGTAAGATGAAAACCTGTATACACCTATTAGAGCGTATGACTACGCCTTGGGAGAGTTACCATGAACCTGCGGATAATGCTTTCCAAAAGAAGTGGGGATTTGCAGATACTTATAGCTTGTTCACGCATCCTACTGACAAGAGCCGTTTTTATACTAGCCGACATGCTTTTAGAGATTCCTTGCCTCCTGAAAAGCAAATTCAGTTTGACAAAGAATACAAAGAAGTGTTATTTATTGAAGACAAGATGTTCGCACAAGACATGCAATTATTCTGCAAATTGTGGAGTAAGCACGTTAGAAAATGGTGGGATTAAATGATATTAGCATTATCGGTCATACTCTTTTTAGCTATAATTCTTAATCTTTTTGTTTGTTATAGTTATACTGAACCAAACGCACTTTACTACGTGAGATATGTAGATAAGTGTAGTCCAAAAACAAAAGCATTTAAAACTAAAGAAGAAGCTGCTAAATTTGTAGCTAACTTTAAACTTAAACATCAATCATCTTATGACGAAGATGATTATTGGATTGATTTGATATTTAATGGTGATATTATATTTGATGAAAGTTCTAAATAATCTCGCTCCCGTAAGGAGAGCGTCATTGGTGGCGATAGGTCGACATAGCGGAGATGCACGGCTGTTAACCGTGAGGGCCAGGTGCGATACCTGGATCGCCAGCCAATCTCAAAATATATGAATCTTAGACATTTTAGTGATATCTGTATACATCACGGAACAACTAACTTCATAAGAACTAAAACACATAAACGATGTGTTAAATGTCGATCTATTGCTGTTCAAAAACGTAGAGACAAAGTTAAGCAAATGTCTGTAGATTATTTAGGTGGAAAATGTTCTCGTTGTGGCTATAATAAATGTATACAAGCATTAGAATTTCACCATACTGATCCAACGCAAAAAGATTTTGCCTTATCTCATAAAGGACACACTCGATCTTGGGAAAGAGTAAAAACAGAACTTGATAAGTGTGTTCTAGTTTGTGCTAATTGTCACAGAGAAATACACTCAGAAGAAACTAATGGGCAGCGCAAGAATCCTTAAATTTAGATTGAACCCAGAGAAACACTATAGTATAACTAAAGTGTTACCTGACGGTAAGTATAAATACATGGGCACAGACAAAGGCTTAGGTATTGAAATCGTTGTGGGTCAAAGATTAGATATTGGTGGTTGGAGCTTTAGTCCAACAGAAGAAATCGTACTTACTGGCAAAGGCGTAGTAGTTGAAACCGAGAACTCAACATATATTATTGAGGAAATGTCATTAGACGACATTATAAGGGATGACTCCAAAGAGTAAATTCCAAGATGGAGACATAATTTACTACAAGTATCCTAGCCGCTATTCCAGGTCACGGGATAAGGGTACTGTAGAATGTATCATAAAGATTCATAAAGTTACCATGAGCGGTAACACTTATCACGCCACTTCAATATACCTAGCCGAAATCTTAAAGCCCATCAGAGGCGATTTACTTAGGACTCTAGCCTTTAGACAAGGCGGTTCTGGCCGCTTTGAGCTTGTGCTTTGAAAAACTTAAGGCTGGACAGGTGTTGTTTGGATGACTCCGCACGAAGCTCAAGAACTTATAGAAAAATGGATTTGTGGTGAAGAGAAGGGCTTCAAATACTACGACTATGGTTTATTTGAAGTTGAATATGTAGTAATTAAAAGAGAGTATGAAAATTACTTTGTAATTATTAGAGATAGGTCTACTTGTAAAGATGGACCATTTAATAAAGAGAAAATGGAGAAACTACTTGGGGCTAACAAATTGGTTCCCTTCAACAACAGCGCCGGATGGCAACTCAACTTCAGGGACGCTAAATGCGGTAATTGTCAGTGCGGTGCGTGGGCTACACAGAATCCTACTTGCCACGCTCGGTGGTGTCCCGCAAATAGAAGTTAAAGAACTTCGAGGAAAGAAAGAGCAATACGAGAAATCGTTTGAAGGAGTACTGGACGTACTTCATACTCCATTTATTTTAACTGATTTAGAAACTGGTAAAAAGCAATTAGTTCATTATAGAGATATGTTGGATTTAGTTTGTGGAGTGCTAGAGAACGGTAAAGATACTAAACCTCTAGAAAAATATAAATTTGAGAAATTAGATTCTCAAGCAGCGGAAGTATTATATGGATTCCAACCAAGACCGCAAAAAAAGAACTGAAGCTCTCAAAAGCCTCGATGAAATGTGGAACTATATTAATAATACCTACATTCTCGTTCGTGATAGACAAACTGGAGAAAAACAAATATTTAAAATGAGTGATGGTCTTAAGTATATGGTCGGCCCAATAAGTAGAGAACATTACGAAGTAGAAAAAATATTTTCATCTGAAGAAGAATTAGCAACATTAAAAATTTTATACGGAAGCACAAATAAAAAAAGAGGGGACTAGCTGACAGGCGAGGAGTCCCATCAGCATCGTCCCCAAGGCCCATCATCCAATGACAGGCTTTTCTTATTCTTTTTTAATTACTTTTTAAGAGCAGCAATTAGCTCATTCATTTTCGCTTCAAGAGCGTCCAAACGGGCTTCAGTGCCAGCTAGAGGAGCGGCGTTAGAGCCAGTTCCGTCTACGCCTACTAGGTTTGAACTAGCAGCCATAGCAGCTACAGCAGAAGGCTTAGATGCACGTGAATGATAAACTTTACCAGGGCTAGAAGTTTGTTCAACGTGCCCAGGCTTATTCTTACGAGGTTTCATTGCTCGCATATATTCTCCTTATTGACTAAGTTATAAAACCAAACGGCTTTCTTTACAGCCGCTTATCATTATTCTTTTAGATACAATATAGCTTTTTCAAGAACTTCTATTGAATCTTGGAAGCCTCCTAGAGATAAATTACATCTACTACAAAGTAGACCTCTAATAGCTCCCGTTTTGTGGCAATGATCTACTGCCAAAGACTTATCTAAATCTTTTTGATGAGTTCTACAAATACCGCAACTAAAATCCTGTGCAATAAGCATAGCTTCATATTGTTGAGAATTTATATTAAATCTTCTTTTAAGATCATTTTCCTTTTGTTTTTCTTTATAATTTTCTGTATATTCTTTAGCTTTATTAGATAGTTTTCTAGCTCTATTTCTGCAAATTTTACAAGAAGAATGAACTCCGTCTGAAGCTAATTTATTTCTATGAAAATCTTCTAGAGATTTTATTTCATTACAAACTGTACACTGTTTCATAATTATGGCTTAAACACTCTATTGCCAGAACCAGGACGACGAATTTGCAAATGACACCACCCAGGAGTCGCATTAGGGTGTTCTAAATAAAGACCGCATTGCTCTAGAATATACAAATTATCCATACAATATTTATCAAGGCTTCCGTCAATATCTCTAAAGTCACAAGCCTGACAACTCATGTGAGCCGATTTTTTTGCGGCACCAGGAACATTAGCGTTAATAACTGCGGGTCTATATCCAGAAGTAACGTGCATAGGTTTACCGTACATCTGTCTGAATAAATTAAGGGCTTTTAGTAATTGTTGTAAATTAGCTTCTTGTTCTGCATTTAACGGATAGGCTTTTTCTCTACCCATTAATACTTCATTTCTTGATATAGCCATATTAACCTCTGCGTTTATAAGAATCGTAACCTAGGCAGTTATGGCTTAAACCATCACACTGACTACGTTCGTCATCTCCTTCTTCCTTGATTGAAGTTCCACCTTTTTTCTGGTAGCTTTTAACTTCTTTTTCTTGGCGCTTAATTTCTTCTTTGTCGTCTTTTTTACTAGGACTTTTAAGAACTTTTTTAAGTCGCTTATGTTCTTCCATGAACTCTTTTTTGTCCATTACTATTTTTTCTTTGGCCATTTTAGTCCTCAAAATAATGCTTAGTTATTTCCTGATAAACTTCTTCAAGTTTCGGGCCAGGATGATTTGGATTTCTAAAGTATGCGTTTAAACAGGCTTGAGCTACGTTAGTGGCTCCTAAGCTGTTATTAGGATAGGGTCTATACTTCTTATACGCCCATACAGCGAGTTTTGATACAGGGGTAGGCATTCTGACCATAGTCTGTAATAGCTCAATCTGTAGGTTAAGGTCGTCGTTTTTAGACCTATCTCTTCCGTACCAGAAACATTTAATTAAAACACTACCTAAAAGCTCTAAATCTAAAAAGACCAGCATAGGGTACAATAGGTAGTTATTGAAAGCCCTCACGTACATTGCCCAGAAAGAGAAAAGAGTTACATCTGGTAATTTCCATTTGTAAGCCTTAGCGTCATATCTAGGGTCATGTGGGGGCCAAGCCCAATTATTACGAGTATTAGTCATAAAGAGTAAAGCTCTACTTTTGAGGTGTCCCCAAAAGAACATGCTTAATCTCTTACGATTCATAAAGCCCATAGCTACTACGTTAGGTATTGCTTGATCTCTACTTAGCCGGTCGGACTGGCCTCCCCAATAAGCAGGATCAGGATAACGTCTAATGAATCCGTCGTTGAATGGATCAGCTAGGCGTATTAATACCTCGTTGTACCTAGTTTTGGTAAACTCGTATTCCTCTTCGCTACACTTGCCTAAGCGATATAGAAGTTCTATCCCCACGGCGTACATACCTTCTCGTTGAGCGGTATCTCCAGGGTCATAACCAGGGGGAGGCTGTGCAATTAAATTGTACCCAGGCTCTAACCAAGCCCTGATTATATTAAAATACTTGAGCATAAATTATACTTCTGGCATCTCCGGCCATTGAACAGCTTGACGAGGATCAACTACGCTTGAAGGAAGATCACGTAAATCATTACGATAATCTTTAATGGCTTGTAGATTCTCAGCACTGATTGGATAATCAGTAAGAACATACTTATCTGTTTCGGCCAACTTTTGATCTCGTTGGGCACGAAGCATTGACCACGCTTGTTCAACTTCTGCAAGCTCTTTTTCTTCTGAATGAAGAATAGTAGCTTCACCTTCTACCATTTCACACTTAGCATATTTAGCTTCCACGCCTTCGGGAAGTTCCATGTGCATACAGTGAGGTTGTGCAAGGAGATGAGAACGATTATTACTTGTTTCGTCTTTCTCCTCTGCCATATAAGAACCTAGTATTGCTAGGTCTTCTTTACGGACTATCATCCAAGTTTTCATTTTCTATCTCCTTAACTTAATTCTGATTCTGAAGTAAACTGAACTGATCCTGATACTAAGGCTGGCAATGAAACTATACGTGCCATAAGACCAGTATTACCTACTTGTAAACTATCTATTGTATAGTTACCGCCATCACTACCTCTAGCACTAGCTGTAGCTCCTGTAACTGGATTATATAAAGTAACTACTGGTACTCCAGTTCTTTTACTAACTTTAAAAGGTATATAAAAGAATGGATTTCTTGATCCTGCGGAATCGTTATTATTAAAAATTGCTTGTCCACTAGATGATCCAGCAGTAGGAAACACATCTATATTGTAACTTTTTTCATAATATCTACTACAAGCAGCAAGCTCTCCTTCAAAATCCTCATTAAATAACTTAAAAGGATAGGCTTCATAACCTTCATTAATAGTAATACCTGTTAATCTAAAATCCGTAGCTCCAGTATTTACGCCATTGGTCTGATTAGCAGTAGATAAAACGGTCCCTGTTTGCCAAGATCCCGTTACTGCGTGAAAATTAGATCCGGCAGCCAAAGACCACCATACTTTTAGGCCGACTCCGTTTGTATAGTTCCATGTGCCAGCGGCCACAGAAGCAGGAATAGTTATAGTTTTATATTCCCAAATATTAGCTGCATCAACAGTATATTCTGCTGCATAACCTCTATCTGCTGATGAGTTTTGCATTCCAATACAATACGTACCTGGAAGTGTAGCTTTTACCCAAAAACCTAAAGTAAAAGGTTTTTGCGCTAAGTTCTTCCAGTTATAACCCTCAATAATTTGTCCAATAGCACAATAGTCTGTAGCAGCGATGGAAGTATCTGGAGTAGTAAGATTCAATCTTAAACTGTTTGTAAATAAATATCCTGACTGCGCTACTGTGGGAACATCCGTGTCTTGGGAAACAGTATGTACCATAGCGCCAACTTTAATATATTGAAATCTATCTAAAGTATATGCACCGTTGGCCGTCGAAGCGAAGGTCGTATTTCTTTGAGATATAGTCATGTCACCATTTATAAAATAGTTCTTTCTATTTTCTCTAACATCAAATTCAGGTGTCTTTGCCATAATTATAACTCCGAATCTGCCGTCCATTGGACGTATGATCTAACTTCGCCAGCAGGAAATGAGGAAACTTCATATCCTATATGAGTTTCTCCTGATACGTTAATGTTAATTGCTGTATCCCCAGAAGAATCTCTATTAACCACTCCTGTAGCCCCTGTAGCCGTAGAATAAAATACTACGGCTGGCGCTACTCTTTTTCTGACTTTCATTGGAGTAGAAATACGTCGTGGTGCGGAAACTGGACCACTAAATAACCAACCTCCTGCTGCCGTAACCGTTCCAGGATTAGTAGTTAAATCATAACTTTTTTCGTAATAACGTTGACACGCTTTTGTTTCAGCTTGAAAATCTTTACCGAAAGTAGAAAACTCTGGATCTGTAAGATGTCCTTCTGAAAGCATTATTCCAGTTAAACGAAAGTCTGTTGCTCCTGTATTTGTTCCATTAACTTGACTAGAGGTTCCAAAAAAATCTCCAGATTGCCAACTTCCAGCAGTAGTGTGGTATGTACTACCTACAGCAACAGCCCAACTGATGTTGGCTCCAATGCCATTGGTATAATTCCAAGTTCCACTAGAAGGACTAGCTTCTATTTGTATAACTTTTCTTTCCCAAGTATTTGTTGTATCAATGGTATATTGAGCTACAAAAGACCTATCTGTTCCACTACTTCTGATAGAAACACAATATGTTCCTGCAAGAGTAGCTTTTACCCAAAAAGATAATGTTACAGGTTTCTGAGCTAAATGTGCCCAATTATACCCTTCCACAAATTGTTGAATTAAACAATAATCTCCAGCCGCTATAGAAGTATCAGGAGTAGTTAAATTAGCTCTATAGCTATTTTGAAATAAGTATCCGGCTTGTGCTAATGTTGGTACATCAGTATCTTGCGTTACTGTATGTACCATAGCTCCAGATTTTGCATATCTCCAACGATCTAAACTATAAGCAGTATTAGCAATAGCTGCGAAGGAAGTGCCACGTTGAGCAATACGCATGTCGCCATTAATAAGATAGTTCTTTTGTAATCTATCAATTCTAGGTGTTAATGATGCCATATTAACTTCCTACTCTAACTATAGCTAATTGATTATAATTTGCAGCAGTTGTGGCGGCCAAATTTCCCCCTGAAAGTTGATAGATTTGAAGGGCAATAGTATCTCCTGCTGAAAAGTAAAATCCTCCAGCAAAAGGTACACTATTATTTGTACCAGCCGCACCAGTTTGAATAATAGTTGTATAAATAGCAGTTGATCCATTCTTTAAAATAGTTATGCCTCTATTACTTGTAGCATTTCCGTTAAATGCAATAGTTCCAGCTATTGTATAAAATCCTGAAACTGGAACGGTATAAATTCCAGTAGAAGCATTAAATGCACTATGAGAATCACTTAATGAGGTCCATCCAGTAAAAGTTGTAAAAGTGTTATTGAGAGTATTTAGTCCAGAAGTATTTTGAGCTGACATTGTGACAGGAGTTTCTAGAACATCAATTCTCTGTTCGTGGTTTAGTACCTGATCTCCAAAAGCTTTTAAATCTACATTATTCGGAGCACCAGGAGCAATCGGTAAACCAGTTACGTCTTCTAGAATTTCTCTGTGTACGTCAAGTTGTCCAGCAAGAGTTTCAATCTCTGCCATCAAAGAGCCGTCAGGACGATATACTAGTAAGCCGTTACTTACAACTAAGATGTTATCTTCAATACCTACAGGAGCATTATTGAAACGAATAATTACGCCCAATCCTGAACCGGCTTGAACTTCTTGGTAGTTACCTCCAGAAGTGCCGTTATTAGGATTACGGAATTGAATAACTCCGTTTCTAAATACTAATACAGAACCTACTTGACTAGTCGGGTACTTGTTTACTTCAAAAGGAGTACCTACGTTATAATCAGTTACTCCTACAGCTAATGTGCCAGTAGAAGTGAGAGGTGCTGCATCAACCATTTGAACGCCAGTTTTAGCTGCGTCTTCAAAGGTCATCATAAAGATTTCGCCGTCTTCAGCAGTGAAACCTTGGAACGTAATACGTGAACCGCTATCTACAGTGTAAGATAAGTAGTCCATAAGTAAACCCTTGTGAGAGCTTACGATACGTAAATTGTTCCTATAAAATTTAAGATTGGCTCCTAAGATTTCTGAGCTAAGAGGATTCGTAAATCCTAAGCTGCTCATCTCAGTAGGGTTATTCAAGCTTGTTAAATTAATACCAGTGTCCCCTAGAGCGGCTTTGTGGGCCATAACGAGCTTCTTTAAGCCAACTGCTATTGACTTTTGTTCTTGTACGTCCTTACGTCGAATAGACTTAGAACCGTTACCTGTTAAACTCATTTGACTACCTCTTAAGAGTAAAATTCTTCAATAATAAGAATGCCTGCTGCGCCTGCGCTACCTACAAGCCCGCCTGTTCCTGCGCCACCAGCATTTCCAGCAGCACCAACACTGTAAGAATACGAAGCTGATAATGTTCTTATGATAGCTTGAACAAAAGCTCCTGAGCCGCCGCCGCCGCCAGAAATTACGTTTGCTACAGCGTTGTTGGCTCCACCTTGACCGCCACCACCAGAATTACTAGTTCCTGCTACCAAACCTACGTTATTATAAATTGCTCTAGAGGCTCCGCCATTAAAAAATGGAGTATTGCCACCAAAGCCCCCTAAACCACGAAAGCCACCATCATCTTCAGCGGTTCCCGCATGACCATCATTACCATTTAACGCTAAACCTATTTCTGATCCCAATGACGCCGTTCCACCTACTCCTGGAATGTCAAAATTGGCTCCAACGCCACCGCCGCCTGCGCTAATACTTCCAAAAGTAGTAGCAGTTCCTACAGTAGCTGCTGTACCTGGAGTTGATCCTGAGCCACCGCCCCCGCCACCGCCGCCAACGGCAGTAACTCTAATCCATTTAACATCGGGCGCTGGAACATAACTTCCAGAACCAGAAAGTATTTTTTGAATTGTAGGCGCTTTGCCTCTTATTCTTGTTACTAGTGCCATATTATAAATCCTTTAATGGTACATTAGACCAACCTGAAATGCGAATTCGATATTGACCAGATTCGATTTGACCACTCGCAAATGGTGAAGTGTTCCCTGCAATTGCAGAACCTAGTGCTCCAGTAGCAGTATTAAAGAAAATTCTATCTGCGTTAGAACTAGACAAAAACATATGAACAAAGTTAACAGCACTGTTATTCGTAAGAGTACCGACATTGTACGTAGTCTGTTGAAAATCAGAACTATAAACTAGACCGCTAGGTAAAGTTAAGAAT
>ERZ1066134.121-NODE-121-length-71592-cov-21.648601_pt1 | contig 71592 bp, 71 predicted proteins | sample MGYA00382781_ERZ1066134 | MGnify/ENA primary metagenome ERZ1066134 (study PRJEB33369, sample SAMEA5778364) | biofilm metagenome | biome: Industrial cooling water; feature: Water cooling tower basin; material: Biofilm | place: United Arab Emirates | collected... | reverse complement strand
TACCATGCCTATTTTATTTAACTGTTCAATGAAGCGTTTTGGACAGGTGTGATATTGTTTCAATCATTGTCAAATTCCCTTTTTTGTTCCATTGTTATTATATGATCAAAGGCAGAATGAAGTTGCATATGTGCGTTATCAATCCATTTCTCAATAGAAGATTTATCAATAGGTGTCAATTTGGTATAATATAACTGAAATTGTACTGGAGCCTGATAGCCAGATTCTTTTCTTAACGTTGCAAAGTCCACGGCTAGAACTTCGTTATCGGGAAATGGTGTTTCATAATTAATTTGAAGAGAATTAAAATCATTCACTATTCCTTTCGGCATATTTGGATAAACGTTAAAGCTCCTTCGAAAATTCTCAAGGCTATGTGACTTTACATCTAATTTGTTTATCACTCTCAAACCAATTCTATCTATTTGTTGGATATCAATTGTGGAACTTAACAACACGACAGCTTTCAAAATCATCTCTTTGTAAGATTCCCAACCGTGATATTTAGGGAGTTTATTTACTGTAAATAAATTATTTGAAAGTTGTATGATGGAGGAGTTATCTTGGCTCTTGAATTGAGTCAGATTGGCATTACCTGAACCAATCTGTACACCCTGTGGCCCCAATGCAAAGCCAAATCCACCGCCCGACTGGGTAATAATTGGAAAGTCTTTATTTACCCTAGAATAGTACGTTCCGGGTGTTGCAGGGTTCCAGTTGCTAGATTGATAAAATAACTCAAAGACTGCCTCGATTAAGGGTGGGTTCTTAAATTTTTTTTTGTCTCCATCTCTGGTCAAAGATATGAGTATTAGTTCTGCTATCAAATTCGTTTTCTATCGAAGCACCTATGGACGCCACTTGCGTAACTCCCACTAAGTCCGTCTTATGTTCTTAAGGACTCCCTTTTCCGAAGATAGCAGATTATTTCTAATAAACGGTATAGCGGGTACTGAAAATGCTGATAGCTTGTGACATAGCCCCGATAGAGCCCTGACGCTAAAGGTCAGGGTGAAAGCGGGGTGAACGTGACTAAAATGCCTTGAAGTCCCGCTCCGATTCCTTTTTTTTGAATCTCACCCCACCACCACAATCTCCGACACGTTTCGCTTGATTTTCACGCAGAGTTCATCGAGTGGGAGGTCGTTTACGTCTGTGCCGAAGGGGTCTTCGATTTCTTCAGAGATCAACTCTACCGACATGAGGAAATAGAAAGCGAGCATGACAATGGGCACTGTCCAATAGCCAAATACCCACACGAAAGAGACGGGCAAGGTGATGGAGTAGATAAAGAGGAATTTTTTGATAAACATGGAGTATGAGTACGGAATGGGCGTACTCTTGATGCGCTCGCATGCGCCTATGATGTCCGTGAAGCCCTTTAATTCCTTGTCCAAGAGGATCAGTTGCTCATTGCTGAAAACGCCTTCTTTGTGGAGCTTCATCACGCGCTCGAACATCAGGTCGTTGATGATGTTGGGTCGGTGCTTGGCGCTTACCACGCGATTTTTGATGGCTTCATCGGCCAAGTCCATTTCGCCCACCAGGCGGCTGTCGCGCAGGGTTTCTTTCATGGCGAAGCAGATATTGGGGATCATTTTCTGGAAAAACTTCCGATCTTCCTTTGCCTCCTTGGGCAGCATGTTGTTCAACTTGATGGAGAGGTGGCGCGTGTCGTTCACCAACTGTCCCCACAGTTTGCGGCCTTCCCACCAGCGGTCATAGGCGGTGTTGGTTCGGAGGACCAAAAACAAACCCAAAATAACCCCGAGAATGGAGTGGAATGCCACGTTTCCTACGAAAGACCATTGAAAAACATCCAGCACGATGAAGCAGAACACGGCACTGAATAATCCGGCGAACAAGATGAGCGGGAATAGCAACCGGATGACGTGGCGGCTGTACACATCAAAGATCAGCGAGAACCAGGATTTCGGGTTGTATTGGATCATGGGTGGTGAAGATAGTTAAACAGTCGGAAAATCTGTTTTTTGGTTTTGCAGATTGAATTCAATAGAGGGAGACGTTGTGGTGGATTTGTTATTTTCCGTTCTTTTGCCTTGATGCAAAAGAACCAAAAGATCAAGCCAGCATTAACCTTCCGCCCTTTACCCTGCACACGCGCGGAATGCTGGCATGCCCACGCTCCTTCGTTTCTGCGAAACGATGGTGGGTGTAGTAAATCATGTTGGTAATATTCTATACTTCAAACTGTGCCACTTCTCTTCATGCAGAAGCATTCAACAGAGTTCAATTTTTGAGTGAGGCTTTTAACCACATGATGCGCTTATAGGATTCATCGATCCGCGCTTCGGGGATGGTTCCATTCTGTACGTTGGCCTTGATCAACGCATTGATTTGGGTAGCTGTGTATCGCTCTGTCAGTTCGGTATTGTTGGCGATCATCACCATGTCTACGCCGGCGTTGATGCTCCGAACCAATGCCTCTTCAAATCCGAAATGCCTGCTGATGGCGTGCATCAGCATGTCATCGGAAATGATCACCCCCGTAAATCCCAAGAAGTCGCGGAGCAATCCCGTGATGATTTCTCGGGACAAGGTGGCAGGCACGCGGGTGCTGTCCAGTCGCTCATTGACGATGTGAGCTGTCATCACGGCCCTGACTTTATCTTGGGCGATCAACTCTTTATATGGATACAGTTCCTGTATTTTCCACGCGTCGGTCACATCGGCCATGCCCAAGTGCGTATCGGATGCCGAGCTGCCGTGCCCGGGAAAGTGCTTCAGCACATTGATTACACCGGCCTTTCGCTGTTCGTCCAATACCCATGCTGCATGTTTTGTGACCCGCTTCATGTCACCGGAAAAACTTCGTTCCTTCATGCCGATGATCGGATTGGCGGGGTTAAGATTGAGATCGACATTTGGAGCGAAATTCATGTTGATACCCAAATCCGTCAGGTTTCTTCCCACTGCTCGTGCATAGAAGCGCGTGCTGTCTTCCTTATCTACCTTACCTAAATAGTGTGCGCTGCGTGTCTTCGGAAAACCAAATTCAGGTTTCAATCTATTCACCTTGCCACCCTCCTCGTCGATACCGATGATGACCGGAATGGGGGCTATTTTCTGAATATGGCGTGTGATGTCTTTAAGCTCTTCTTGGGGATTCTTCTTGTTGATGTGCTTGCCATAAATGATGACATTGCCAAGTAGACCCTGACGAATTTCATCGAACATGGGTTGATTTCGCTCCAGTTTGTTGAAATCATCGAGCCCCATGATGATCATTTGGCCAATCTTGATGTCGAGGGAATCTTGCTGTGCCGAGGCAAGTGCCGGCAAGAGGCAAACGCACAAAAACCAATTTCTCATTGAGACAGAATATCGATGACACGTGTAATGATTTCGCTAAAATACGCCCCACTATCGGGACCATACCAATTCATGGTGCGGGTTTCGTATTTTTCCATGTCATACCGGTCATCTTGTGTGACATAGCCGATGTAGCCTCCATTAAACGAAGTGATCATGAGGTTCAGCTTTTTGCTCCGTGCATATTCGTATAGCGGAATGGCCAACTCTCCTGAAAAATCGCACGGCAGTCCGATGATTAGCGTGTTGTTTAGTTTCAGAACGGCCACCTCCACGTCGTGATCGCCAAACAGGGAGCGAAACACCCAAGGCCGAATTTTCAGGTTTTTTGAGATCTTCAACTGTGGTGCTCTCAGCGGCACTTTCAGTTTGAAGGTTTCGAGAGAAGCGACTGCATCGGTTTGGGTGCCGAAATTGGCCAAAAGCGAGAGTTGGGCGGCCATGCTTTCTCCGATGAACTTAGCTCCCTCGCGTCCCTTTCTGCCGACCATCTCAGGGCCCATGCTCGCCACTGCTCCGGCCATGAACTGTGAGAAGCGCACGAGGGAATCATAGGCCAATTTTTTGTGAAAATACGCCGGATAGTCGCCCGTGAGCGCGTGGGACTTTTGTCCAAAACAAGTCGCATGAGCGGCATAAGTTGTCAAGGTGACCCAGCCTGTGGAGGTGCGAAAGAACAGGTTGCGCATCCAAGCGTCTTCTGCCCCACCACGAATGAGCCGATTTTTGATGGTCTCGCCCATTTCATTGTTAATGTATCCTGCGGCGGTCGGCTCCAAACGTGCCGATGCTTCCTCCACGGCCTGCGCCATGCGCTCCACCAACATAGGCGTGATGTCGGGTTGAAACGTTCCGGCGAAAATCTCGCCTGCCCGACCGGGTGCCCATCCGCCCACGCTCGAATGCGTGTGGGTGGCCGAAAGAAACAGCTCGTCGGAGGTCCAGCCGAGCGGGGCTAAGCGGGCCAACAAGGCATAGGTCATTTCCGGGTGAATGATCAGTAAATCAGCCGAAAGGATAGCGCATTTTTTTTGACCGCTGGTGAGCACCACGGCACGCACAAACACTGAGTCCAACACTTCGTCAAACTCCATCGGCTTGCGGGCGCCATACCCCGCCAAGGGTCGTACTTCGGCAGGCGTGATGGACACTCTGGCCATGCCGATGCGCAAAGAGTCCGGGGCACGCTTTTCATATGCTTTTGCAAGCGAATCGAGCCTAGCATCCATCTTGGTATAGAATTGCTTTTCCTTGTAGGGCGTTCGATCCACGGGCACAATGACACAGATGGACAGGAGCAGGATGACCGCCAAAAAAATGCCTAGGTATTTAAAAACCTTTCGCCAATGTATCTCCATCACTTATTCAAGAGTTTCAACCAATCTTCAAAAATCGAATACCCTTCGAGCACACTCAGATCCTTACGAATCCACTTGATCAACTCCTCGTCTTCGTCAGATCGATTCACTACCTCAATGTCAAAACGCGTATGACCAAGCTCACTATCCAGCACTTTGATGGTGTTGTACAAGTCGGCCACTTTTTCGTATGAAAGTTCAAGCCCTTTGGTGAAGTCGATCAAGCGCGACATGTGCTCCATTTTCAACTTGCGGTGCATCAGCATGCTATCCTGAGCAAACCGCGCGTCACTGGCGGCCTGCAGCGCGGCTGTCGGCAGTGTGAAGTAGCGCTGGCTCGCCTTCCATTTGGAGGGAATAGGTGCAAAGGCCTGCTGCCGCTCGCCTCTATGCCCAACCGTGGGTATTTGGATATCCGGCACGATACCTATCTCATTCAAACTTTTCCCTTTCAGATTATACCAGCTGGATGTCGTGTATTTCATCAGTTCCTCAGGCATTTCGCCCGTGTCGCCCCCGAGCGGAATCATCTGCTGGGCGGTGGACTTGCCATAGGTGGTGTCGCCCACCACGAGCGCCCGCCCTTGCTCCATCATCACCATGGCCACCAACTCGGAAGCTGAAGCACTCATCCCATCTACCAGCAGCATCAAAGGCCCATAATAAGCCATGCCTCTGTCCGGGTCTTTTACCTTGTAAGGCGCTGCGCCTCGCTCGTGTATTTGGAACAAATCTCCATCTTCAATGAAGAGGCTGATCAGGTCAATGGCCTCCCCGATGGAACCGCCACCATTTCCTTGCAAGCCAAGGATCAGGCCGTCAATGTTATACTTCTTGAGTTTCCAAATCTCAAAAGCCATGTCGCGTGCCATGGAGCCGCCACCTGTTGGATTGGTGTAGTAAAACGTGGGAATGGAGATGTAGCCGATGGTGCGGTCGCCTTTGAGAACAAATGACTGTACGGCCTTGGCACTCGTCTCCAGCTTGGTACTGGTTAGCTCCAACGTGTCGATGGCTTGATCCGATCGGATGACCACCGATAAAGGTTTGGGGTCTTCGTCCATGAGCATTTGGTTGATTTCCTGCTCGTCATAGCAGAAGAGATTGATCACCTCACTGCCGCGCTGCATGAGGAGCAACCGATCGTCTTTTTTTATGCCTTTGGTATCCGCAGAACTTCCCTTGATCACATCCGTGATGACGTATTCACCTTTGAAATCCTTCGTTACAAAGAAGCCCACGCCGTTCATTTCGGACGAAAGGGAGGCCAAGAAATGCGCAATTTCCTCCTGATCGAAATACTCCGTGTAGGGGTCATAGGCGGCCAAAAACGCGCGGTACAGGTATTTCTTCACGTCACTTGGGGTAGAGGGCTCCACCCTACATGTCCACGTGGCACGAATGCTCTGTTTCAATGAATCAAAATGCGCAAAGTAGGCGGCCTTCGTCGGTAACTCGGCTGACAGATTGATATAGTTCAACAAGGTCTCAAACTGCACGAATTTACGCCACTGCTCAATGCGTGCTTGTTCGTTATCGAAGACGATTCCCTTGGCAGATGCCACGCGCGTGCTGTCATAATCGAAGGCCCAAAAGCTGTCTTTGTTGATAAGTTCAATGGTTTGCTTTTCGGCCGCTTCCACTTCTTGCCACAGAAAGTCCGAGAAAGTGCAACCACCTGAAAGAATATTTTCCTTCAGCTCAGGTGCTTTGGCCAAAATATGCGCACGGCTGTCTTTATCGAGGTAATAACCAGAGTAGTCATACGCTTCGAAGAATCTGCGAATGGTCCCCTCCACCCACAGGCTTTCGGACGGCAACTCCCGCAGGTGAGATTTTGTCAAAAATTGATGCATCCAATTCAGTTCGGAGCAGGGCGTCATCTTCTGCTGACCAAACGACGGTAGCGTCATGCAAAGCGTGAAAAAAACAATTGATTGCTTGATTATCCTGCCCATCCTTCTCTGTCTAAACTTCTGTATTGAATGGCTTCCGCCAAATGCTCGATCAGTATCTGCTCAGAGGTGGCCAAGTCTGCTATGGTGCGCGACACCCGCAAGATGCGGTCATACGCTCTGGCCGAAAGTCCTAATCGCTCCATCGCGGTTTTGAGTAGTGCCTTGCCCGCTTCATTGATTTGGCACACGTGCTTCACCATCTGCGAACTCATCATGGCGTTGTTGTGCACACCCGGCTGGTCTTTGAATCGCGCCTTTTGTATTTCCCTTGCTTTGATCACTCGGGCGCGTATTTCAGCACTCGATTCGGTCTTGCGTTGTTGGGTCATTTGGTCAAACGATACCGGTGTGACCTCTATGTGCAGATCAATACGATCCAATAGTGGACCACTGATTTTATTCAGGTAGCGCTGCACCACTCCCGGTGCGCACACGCACTCCTTGTCGGGGTGGTTATAATAGCCGCAAGGGCACGGGTTCATGCTGGCAATAAGCATGAAATTGGCCGGATAGTCTAGTGATATTTTGGCACGGGAGATCGTGACGCTACGCTCTTCGAGCGGCTGCCGCATCACCTCGAGCACACTTCGCTGAAACTCCGGCAATTCGTCCAAAAACAACACGCCATTGTTGGCCAGTGAAATCTCTCCCGGCTGTGGAATGCCTCCGCCACCTACCAATGCAGCATCCGATATGGTATGGTGCGGCGAGCGAAAAGGCCGCCGCGATATCAGCCGACCGTGCGGCCCCAGTTTGCCTGCCACGGAGTGTATTTTGGTGGTCTCCAATGCCTCGTGTAGCGTGAGCGGTGGCAAGATGGACGGCAGTCTTTTGGCCAGCATCGTCTTGCCGGCACCCGGCGGCCCAATCATAATCACGTTATGGCCCCCCGCAGCGGCTATTTCCATGGCACGTTTGATGTTTTCCTGCCCTTGCACATCAGAGAAATCCGCCTCGTATTGCTCCTGCTCCTCGTAGAAAATCTCGCGCGTGTCTTGACGCAGCGGCTTGATCAGTTCTTTGCCTTCCAGATGCAGGATCGCCTCTTTGATCGTCTCCACGCCCAGTATTTCTAGGTTGTCTACGATAGCCGCTTCAGCGGCATTTTCTTTGGGTAGGATGAAGCCCTTGAACCCCTTTTTTCGCGCCTCAATGGCTATAGGCAAGGCGCCTTTGATGGGACGCAACATGCCATCCAGCGCCAACTCGCCCATGATCACGTACTGCTCCAGTTCATCACAAAAAAGCTGGTCAGACGCCTTCAGGATGCCCAAGGCGATGGGCAGGTCATACGCCGATCCTTCCTTTTTGATATCCGCCGGGGCGAGGTTCACCACCGTCTTGATGCGCGGCATCATGTAGCCAAAATGCTTGATGGCCGACTCCACGCGCTGCTCGCTCTCCTTCACGGCATTGTCGGGTAGGCCCACCATGTAGAATTTGGTGCCGGCGCTCACGTTCACTTCCACCGTCACGGTGAACGCATCTACGCCATAGACGGCACTTCCGAAGGTTTTGGCCAGCATGTGCGCAAATTAGCGATACGGGAGAATACTGCCAATTTGTGCGAAGATTAGCTTGCAAACAGAGGGTACGCGACGGTTGGAGCGGGAGCGTTGGGGTGTTTAGCGGCTGTACACCTGCTCTCTCCTCTTCCCGCACATGCGGGAGCCGGAATCGATCAGGGCTAGCTTGATACGGCATGGGTATTTGGCTTATTTGAACTTAGCGCCTGATCGAATGGTTACCTTTGGGTTAAAGCCCCAGATCCATGCCCATTACGAAACAACTCTTAAGTTATCTGCTTACCACTGTCGTATTTTTTATCATTGACATGACCTGGCTCGGATATATTGCCAAGGAATTTTATGGCACCCATCTAGTCAATTTCTTATCCCCTCAGGTGAATTGGGTAGCTGCCATTGTTTTCTATCTTCTGTTCATTATCGGGATATTCATTTTCGCCATCCTTCCGGCGGTCGAAAAATCGTCTTGGACGCATGCACTGATCTACGGAGGGCTTTTTGGGTTTTTCGCGTATGCTACGTATGATCTCACCAACCTCGCCACCTTGACGAATTGGCCGATAAAAGTGGTGGTAGTGGATATCATCTGGGGATTTGTCCTCACTGCTTCCGTTAGCGTCTCCGGCTATTTCATCACCCAATGGTTGAATAAATGAAAGCCATTTTCCTGGAGAGCGCATTGCTGCTTTTGGTCTATGCGTCGGTGTGGTTTGTCCTTTCAGTACTAAAAAAGCGAAATGACATTGCGGACATTGCGTGGGGAGTAGGATACGTGCTGATCTGCCTCTATCACCTGGCCACCAAACCTGCTCATCCGGTCGTGGTGGTGTGTTATGCCCTTATTCTGTTTTGGGGCGTGCGCCTGAGCCTATTCATCTACCTACGTAATAGCAACAAACCGGAGGACTTTCGGTATGCGCAGTGGCGAAAGGAGTGGGGGAGTTCGTTTTACCTTCGATCCTTTCTGCAGGTCTATCTTTTGCAGGCCTTTTTCCTTTTTGTCATTATTTCGCCGGTGTTATTTGCCGCCTCTTTTTCCCAATCCGAATGGTCCGTCTATAGCACCGTGGGCGTGTTGGTCTGGGTAGTGGGATTCTACTGGCAAAGCGTAGGTGATCATCAGCTCAGACAATTCATACAAACGAGGAAAAGCAAAGAAGACGTTCTCCAGACGGGCTTGTGGAAGTACACTCGGCATCCCAATTACTTCGGCGAGGTGACCATGTGGTGGGGCATTTACCTGATCATTTTTCCGCTATCCGGTAGCTTGTTTTTTATTGTTGGTCCGGTCACCATTACGCTATTGATACGGTATGTATCGGGCGTGCCGATGTTAGAACGCCGGTATCGGGACAATGAGGCCTATAAAGTCTACAAAACCAATGTACCTGCCTTGTTTCCTCGGTTTAGGCGTTAGCATCACGTTAGCCAATGGGTTTGGTGGCGCGGTTTTGATACGCATGGATACCCACGTTGACGAGTAGGAATAAGGCGCCCACTAGGGCCGTAAACGCAATGGCTGTGTACGCTTCTTGGTGACGGATATAAATGGCGTAGAGGGCCCATACACCCACCAAAGCAAACACGCGCATGCCACGGTTCCAGATCATAAACGCATTGACTAGCACAGCCACTAGGACCATGATGATCGTCCAGACTTCCTCACTTAAAAACCCGCCATCCCAATTGAGCTTACTCAGGTAGGCGGAAAAGTTGGCCACTGTGGCCACCGCTATCCAACCCGCATACAAGCTGATCGGCCACCAAAAGAAGGCAATGGTTTTGCGGGGAGCGCGCGCTCGTTGCATGTTCGTCTTGACGATAATGATCAACAGGCCGACAAGCATAGCCAGCATGATCAACACCGTAAGCCCTGTGTATTCGTACAACCAAGCCACTACCCAGCTTGCATTGCCAAGGTTGACCCATGCGAACCAATATCCGGTTTGCTGATATGCTTCGACGTGCTCACCGGAAAACGCCACCTTAAGCTGATAAACCGAAAAGGCTATCAACCCGATAAATATAATACCCCAAATAGCGAACGCATAGCCGGCAGGCGTGAACAGATTAGCATACCGGTCACTTAGCGCTCCTATCGTTTGATTATTGATATTTCCTGTCTGTGAATAGTAGTTCACGAAAAGGACGAGAACAACAGACAAAGCATTTACAAGGGCCAGTATTTTATTCATATGGTTGCTTAGCTAAAATGACACATCTTCCATGACGCAAGTTAGGCTATGTTTTGAGCTGTACGGATCTGAGCGTGTTTTAAGAAGTGGTAGAAGATGCTAATAGGCCTGCCGCTGCTAAACTAGCCCCGGCCATGGGACGGGTGCACAGCCGCCAAGTAGCTGTGAGGTGCTGCTCCAAAATCAGTGCATCTGTACGCTCAGCAGACTTTCTTCTCAATCAGCAGCATGAAGATGTGGATCACCTTGATGTGGATCTCCTGGATGCGGTCGGCATAGCCGAAGTGGGGCACGCGGATTTCTACATCGGCGAGAGGGCCGAGCTTGCCTCCGTCTTTGCCTGTGAGGGCTATGGTCTTCATGCCCTTGGCTTTAGCGGCCTGAAAGGCATTGATCACGTTTTTGGAATTGCCACTGGTGCTGAGTCCGAGCAGTACATCGCCCGGCTGGCCTACACCCTCTACATAGCGCGAGAACACATAGTCAAACCCGAAATCGTTGGACACGCAGGAGAGGTGCGACGGATCGGAAATGGCGATGGCGGGCAAGGCGCGGCGGTTGTCGCGGTAGCGGCCGGTAAGCTCTTCGGCAAAGTGCATGGCATCACAGTGCGAGCCGCCATTGCCACAGGAGAGGATCTTGTGACCGGCCAGTATCGCATCGGCCATGACGGTGGCGGCCGTTTCAATCTGTTGGATGTTGGCAGGATCGGCCAGAAAATTGGCCAGTGTTTGTTGTGCTTCGGTGAGTTCGTGGAGTATCAGCTCTTTCATGGCATCAGTCGTCTGCGTCTTCAAGTCCTTTGGTGCGTGTGGGTGGGCTGTCATACAGCTTGGCTTTCAGTCGGGTGATTTCGGCTTCTAGGTCGGGTACCTGATTTTTCAATCGGCGGATTTGAAAATGCTCCAGCAGCAATTCCATGAGCATCATGAGCGACATAATCAGGAACAGTGTGAGCGCTAGGTACACTTGGGTGTAGGGGGTGATTCGTCGGTTCAGCCAACCGAGCATGCGTTCGGTTTCGATGAGGCCGTCTATGGAGAAGAATGCCACCAACAAGGCGACCAAAATGTAAAGGGTATAAAAGATGCGCTTGAATTTTTTCATGGGTTGGTTTTTGGCGAACCCAATTTAAGGATAAATCAGAAGGATTGCATTTTCGTGAGCTTTTTATAGAGGCCGCCCTGCTGCATCAGTTCGTCATGTGTGCCCCGCTGAATGATGGCTCCTTCTTGAATCACCAAGATCTCGTCGGCATGCTGGATGGTGCTGAGGCGGTGGGCAATCACGAGCGTGGTGCGGTGCATCATGAGGTTGTGAATGGCCTCTTGTACGAGCTTTTCGGATTCAGAATCGAGCGCGGAGGTGGCTTCATCAAGGATAAGAATGGGCGGGTTGCGCAAGAGCGCCCGCGCGATGCTGATGCGCTGGCGTTGGCCGCCACTGAGTTTGTTGCCTCTGTCACCGATGGAGGTGTCGTATCCGTGCTCCAGCTTCATGATGAACTCATGGGCGTTGGCGGTTTTGGCGGCAGCCATCACGGCTTCATCCGACACGTCCTTGCCAAAGGTGATGTTGTTGCGGATGGTGTCATTGAAGAGGATGGACTCTTGTGTCACCACGCCGATCATACCCCGCACGGACGACACGGCATAGTCGCGCAGGTCTACCCCATCGAGGAGCAAGCGTCCTTCTTTCGGATCATAAAATCGGGGAATCAAATCGGCAATGGTGGACTTGCCTCCTCCGGATGGGCCAACGAGTGCCACGATTTTTCCCTTGGGCAGGGTGAAATTTATGTCGCGCAGTACCTGGCGCTCGGCATAAGTGAATGACACATGGTCAAACACCAGTTCGCTTTGAATCTCCTTGGAATACACCGCATTTTTCGGCTCTTTGATTTCGTATTTGGAATCGATGATCTCAAACACACGCTCGCCTGCAGCTATGCCTCGTTGCACGTTGGAAAATGCACCCGCAAATGCCTTGGCCGGAGGGAGTAATTGGGTGAACATGAGCAGGAATCCGAGAAATACCTGAGGTGCCAAACTGCCGCTGAACACTTCATTGCTACCTATGAAAATGACCACACAGGCCGCTGCAATGCCGATCACTTCGCTGGTGGGTTGCACGAGGTTTTGTTTTTTGGCCAAGCCAAGTACGTGGCGACCATAACGGTTCACCTCATCCATAAACTTGCCGTGCATGTACTTCTCTGCCACAAATGCCTTGATCACGCGCATGCCCAAAAGTGTCTCATCCAGCACCGAGTTGATTTTTCCCACCGACTCCTGCGAGCGCACGGCCCGCTTTTTCAATCGCCTGGCCAGATAGGAAATAATCACCCCCGCAAACGGCAGCACCGTGAGGGAGTAGAGCGTAAGCATGGGTGAAATGGTGAACAAGGCAATGAATAAGCCGATGAGCATCAGTGGGTCTTTGATCAGCACTTTGAGCGTGTTGATCACGGAGTTTTCTACTTGGAGCAGATCGGCCGTGCCGCGCGCCATCAAGTCGCCTCGGTTTTTGTCGGTGAAATAGCCCAAGTCCAGATTCGACATGTTTTCATAGAACCGTGTGCGCAGGTTGGTGACGAGATTGACCCGCACTTTGGCCAAAATGAGGTTTGAGAGATACCCGAAAAGGTTGGACAACAGCACCGAGCCCATCAAGATGCTGATAACGAGCAAAATGGCGCTCGACCTTCCCGAAGTGGCTATTTCATTTTGAAAATAATAGTTGAACAGAGCCTTTGCATATTTGATGGATACCTCAAACTCAGGCAAGACCTGGGTGGTGGCTTCCACATTTCCCAAAATAATCTCCAGCATTGGGATGACCATCACCAGATTCAATACCCCAAACAGCACGGCCAATACGGTGCAGATCAAGTATTGGGGGGCATACCACCCAAACGGACGGGCGTAAGCAAGAATGCGGAAGTAGGTCTTCATCTAAAAAATTAAAACAAATAGAAGCGTTCGGGGAAATTCCACCGCAACGACAGCCCAAAAATAGTGGATTGTGATGCCCTTTGTCCGGTTTCGTTTCTCAGCACAAAGTCACCGTCCAGCATCAGGTTGGGTTTCCAATGATAGGTGAGGCGTGCATTGGCAATAGTGAGCGTGCCTTTTTGGCCTTGGAGCCAGGTGTTGCCATAGTCGTCATCGGGTTGGTTGTTCCCGTTTTTATCTCGGTCCGTATACGGCCTGTTGATGTCGCGACCGAAATTTTCGCCGTTTACATCATCGCCATATTGCGCCGATACGCCCACCAATTGCACGCGCCATTTGTCCAGCGGTTGGAAATCAATTTTGCCTATGACCTCTCTGAAATTTGCCCCGAGTGGGTGTGCCAATGGCATATTGTAGTGCGCGTAGTTGGTATAAAAATTCTGGTGCGCATACACATACGGCCGCACCGTGTTGAACTCCCCTTGCAGCATGAGTCTGTCCACCCCGAAGGCATTGAAATATTTGCCTCCGAGCTGAAAACCCTGCTTATTGCCCCACCAGCCCGTACCGGAGAAGAGCTCACTCATGATCATCTCATCAATTACCAGCTGACCATAGAGTGTCATGCGGTTCTTAATGTGCCAGTTGAAATCCATTCCCAGCAGGACATTGTCGGGGCTGCCGTCTTGCTGCTCTAAGGCGCGGTAAAAAATGATGGGGTTGAGGTATTGCAACTTCACCCCGCCACCGAGCGAATCAGGTTCGCCGAAGATCACGGTTTCAAAAAGGCCAATGTTCAAATTGTCCCGCACGCGAATATCCAAGTGGTGCATGGTCATGTACTTTTGAGGGAATTCGGCACTGCCCAAATTGCCTGTAGGACCAAACTGCGCCTGCCCGACCAATTGGGCAAAAATGTTGGTGTATTTCACGCGCCACACCTCCGTCTCGATGCGGATGTAGGGGTAGCGGTTGCCAAAGTCTGACAAAATCAAGGAGCGCTGACCGTCTCCGATAAAGTGGCGGCCATAACCCAGTTGCAGCGACACATGATCGGTGACACCCACATCCACATATCCTTCGGCTCTGAAAAAATCGGAACCTGCGTCTCCATACAATTTCCAAAATCCCTCCTGAGGAATGGCCCCAATGCTATCGCGGTAGGCGTTGACGTATGCCGGAAACACGGTCTGGTTTTCAGATAGCATGGTATAGACGGCTATTTTCTCATCAATGCGTGCGCGTAGCTCCATGCCTCGGTTGTTTTCAAAAAGCATGGCATCCGATTGCGAATCGCGCCCCAAGCGAAAATGCACCACAGGATTTACGTGCAAGTCAAATCCATCGTCGGATGCAGCAAACAAATCAGTCGGATATTGAAAAAGACGCCCCAAGACGGGTTTTGTGCTCCGAGTGGAATCGCCTGACCATTCACGCGAATCCTGATATAGATAGGTGGCATTGAACCCTGTGGCATTCGTTGATTGCAGCAGTTGAATGCCTTTTTGGCGCGAATAGGGCTTGATTTTAGTGAAAAAGGGCGCTTCGCCTGTGGCAGCTGCTTGGTCCAGCAGGTAATAGGCCGGATGGTTGATCGGGTAATCGGCACTTTGGCCAAACACAGCCGTGGCGCAGAGGACGAACAGGACGAGCAGGGTCTTTTTCACTTAATCAAAAGTAGAGCAAGGACTTGATTTACATAAAATTATCTCTATATTTGCGTCCCTTTTTGAGGAAATTGAAACTACAGCCATGAAACAAGGAATACACCCGGAATATAGAGATGTTGTGTTTTACGACACCACTAGCGAATTCAAATTCTTGACGAAATCAACGATGAAGTCAGAGGAGACCATCAAATGGGAAGATGGCAACACGTACCCTGTGATCAAAATTGAAGTGAGCTCTGCATCACATCCGTTCTACACTGGAAAGAAAATTTTCGTGGACACAGCGGGTCGCGTGGAAAAATTCAACAAGAAGTACAACAAGTAATATTCTTATCAACGACATACAAAGTCTTCGGGTCATCCTCGAAGACTTTTTTGTTTTCGAGCCGATGTGATCTTGCGCTAAGACGTATTTTTACCAAATGCACCTCCACTTTTTCGAACCTCCCGGCGCTTGGCAGAGCATGCTGCCACTCACTTACACCCGACCGGTGGCCGATGTGCGCTGCGGCATCTTGACCCTTGCCGAAAAATGGCAAAAAAGACTTGGCACAGCCGATCGTTCGTTTGGCACAGAAGCCTATTTGGCGGCCGGGTTTCCGATCCAGCATCCGGCCGATGCGCTGCACATTCATTCGGGCCTGTTACCAACGGCTGCTTTGGTGGCTGCTATTCAAGGGCTGAAGATCAACGAGGCACTGGTTTCGGGCGATACCTTGTTGGCCTTTCGGGGTGCATCCGATGGCAAGAAAATTCCCTTCGATGGAAACGTCGCAATGGTCAGATATCCATGGGATTTATTCGCCCACAACAAGCAAGAAATAGAGGCTGATTTTGATTTGTTAACCGCCGGACGAACAAGTGCGCCCATCACCGATCCGCATACCAAAACCTACGGCGATCGTATTTTTCTGGAAGAAGGTGCCAAGGTGAAAGCGGCGGTACTCAATGCCGAAACAGGGGCCATTTATTTGGGTAAAAACAGTGAGGTGCAGGAAGGTTCAGTCATTCGCGGCTCGTTTGCGTTGGGCGAAAGCTCGGTGGTAAACATGGGTGCCAAAATGCGCGGTGACAGCAGCATCGGCCCGAATTGTAAGGTGGGAGGAGAAATTTCCAATTCCATTTTGTATGCACATTCCAACAAAGCCCACGATGGATTTTTGGGCAATTCGGTGCTTGGCGAGTGGTGTAACTTGGGAGCCGACACCAATAACTCCAACCTAAAGAACAATTACGCCAATGTGAAAATGTGGGACTTTGAAACGAGCCGATTCAAGGACACGGGCTTGCAGTTTTGCGGACTCATCATGGGCGACCACAGCAAATGCGGCATCAACACGATGTTCAACACGGGCACTACTGTGGGTGTGTCGGCCAATATTTTTGGCGATGGATTCCCACGCAATATCATCCCGTCGTTTGCTTGGGGCGGGGCTGGTGGCTTTGTGACTTACCAAACGAAGCAGGCGTTTGAAACAGCGGAATTGGTATTTAAGCGGAGAAACAGGGCATTAACCGAAGGAGACAAAGCCATCCTTCAGCATGTTTTTGAATATACAGCCGGTGAGCGGGTGTGGGAGAAAAAGTAACGGACACAGCGAATGAAATTCCAAGATATCCCCGGTCAAGCGGATTTGAAATCTGCCCTCGTCCAATCGGTGCAGCGCAACAAAATGGCGCATGCGCAGCTGTTTGCGGGTGTAGAAGGGGGAGCGGCTTTGCCCATCGCACTTGCGTATGCCGCCTATATTTTTTGTGCCAATAAATCAGAAGAAGACAGTTGCGGCATGTGTGCCAATTGCTCCCGCATTCATAAAGGCATCCACCCGGATTTTCATTTTTTCTTTCCGAAAATCACCGTCAAAGACTCGGAGTTTGACAAAAAATTGGGTGAATTCATGCAGTCATTCCGCAAGTTCATACAGGAACAGCCCTTCGGCTTGGTGGATGATTTCACTCAAGAAGCTGGTTTTGAAAGCAAGGGCATTTTGATCAACAAGGAAGACAGCAAGCGCCTCATCCGCACAGTGAGCATGAAATCGGTGGAAGGTGGTGCCAAGGTGATCCTCATTTGGTTGCCCGAGACCTTTCACCCGGCAGCTGCCAATGCCATCTTGAAAGTGCTGGAAGAACCCCCGGCTAACACCATTTATTTGATGGTGACCCATGCCTACCATTCGCTGCTCAGCACGATCATTTCTCGAACACTCCTATACAGCGTGCCGCCCTTTACCGACGATGAAGTGGCGGCCTTTTTGGAAAAAAACGGAACAGCATCCCCCAAGGCACAAACCCTCGCTCGATTGGCACATGGGAGCATCGGCGAAGCACTCAATCTGGGTGATGACAGTGACAACTTGGCGTATCAGGATTTTCAGCAATGGATGCGCGAATGCCTGAATAATCAGTTTAGCGCGTTGGTGATGCGATCGGAGGAATTCGCCCAAGGCGGTAAACTGGCACAGCGATCGGCGCTGCAGTTTGCCATGGACATCCTGCGGGAAGCGCTGGTGTCAGGTGAACCGGCCTTGAACAATCGAACGGGGCAGGAAGCGGAGTTTATGCGTAAATTCAACACGTTTTTGTCTCTGGAAAACAAGCAAATCTTGTATCAGGAACTCAACAAAGCGCTGCTGAACCTCGACCGCAACGCCAATCCCAAAATGACCCATTTCCATTTGTCCACCACCTTTTCCCGCCTACTCGTCCGATGAAAACGTTGCGCATCGCCACCCGAAAAAGTGCGCTCGCCCTCTGGCAAGCGGAATGGGTAAAAACCCGACTGGAAGCCGCCGGACAGCCCTGCGAACTGGTGACATTGGAAACCATCGGCGACAAGAAATTGGATACGACCATCGCTAAGATTGGCAGCAAAGGCGTGTTTACCGAAGAACTGGAAGCACTACTGGAACTCAAAGAAGTAGAACTGGCCGTTCACAGTGCCAAAGACCTGGCTTCCGAGCTGCCTCCAGGATTTGAGATTATCGCTTTCGGCCCGCGCGAAGAAGTGAATGACGTGCTGGTGAGCCACAAAGAAATTGACATTACCAATCCACTGTTCATCGGCACCTCCAGCACCCGACGGGTGGCACAGTTGGCTCGTTACTATCCGCATGTTAGCACCACGCCTGTTCGAGGCAATTTGCAAACGCGCATCCGGAAAATGGAAGAGGGCGCGTGCGATGCGTTGTTGCTGGCCAAAGCGGGGGTGTTGCGTATGAATAATGCCGATTTGATTCGGTTCGAATTTCCATTAGACAAACTGACCCCTGCAGCAGGACAGGGGAGTGTAGCGGTGGAAGTGCACGAAACACTTACAGAAGAAATCAAACAACGAATTCGTTCGGCAATAAATGACGAAGTTGCCGAGCGTACTGTCCTGGCCGAACGTGCCTTTTTGCATGAAATGAACGGCGGCTGTTCTATTCCTGTTTTTGCCCATGCGAAGATCATCAACGAGGCGATTCAACTACAGGGCGGCATCTTGTCATTGGACGGTCTGACAGAAATAAGAAATGAGCAAACCGGAACTAAACCAACAAGCCTAGGTAAGCTACTAGCCAATGACATCCTGACCGCCGGTGGAAAGGATATATTGGCGGGAATCAAAAAAGGATTGGAGTAGTTACCTTTGGCGACCTAAAAAAGGAATTTCACGAATGAATAAGATTTTAGTCCTTGCGGCAGTAGTCGCACTTGCTTCCTGCGGAGGCTCTCAAGAAAAATTAGTCAAAATCAAAACAACCTTCGGCGACATGACCGTACTGTTGTATGATGAAGCACCGCTGCATAAATCGAACTTTATCAAGTTGGCTGAATCGGGAGAATATGATAGCACAGTATTTCACCGAGTTATTCAAGGTTTTATGATTCAGGGTGGCAATTTAAGTGGCGACTTGAATGAGGTGGAGGATGAAGAAAAGAAAATTGATGCTGAAATAGTTGAAGGACTTTTTCACAAGAAAGGAGAACTAGCTGCGGCAAGATTAGGGGATGATATTAACCCAAAAAAACAGTCTTCAGGCTCTCAGTTTTACATTGTTCAGGGTCGAATTTGGTCCGAGCAAGAGTTGACAACCAACCAAGTCATGCTCAATCAAGCCCTTGGTCAGTTGTTCCAAACTCCCGAATATGATACGCTAAAAGATAGCTTTATTCAACTTCAAGCAGCAGGGCAGTTTGAGCAAATGTTTCAATTAGCCATGAGACAAAAGCCCTTATTGGAGCAAAAATTTGATATTGATCTTTCAGTAGAAATAGCACCAGAGCGTCTAGCTGCTTACACTTCCGTAGGTGGGGTGCCACACCTCGATGGTGAGTATACAATATTCGGTCGGGTGGTAGAAGGTCTTGAAGTCATTGACCGCATTGCAAGTGTTCCTACCAATGTGGACGATACGCCGGTTAAGCCGATAACTGTCCAAATGGAAATCGTGAAAATGCCCAAAACTGAGGTGACTGAAAAATACGGGTATACCTATCCTAAAAAGTAATCACATGAAATATTTGCTACTACTCTTGTCGATCGCGGCGATGGTGCCGGTCACAGGTCAAACATCAAAAAAGGACAAATTGGTCAAGGTGAAAACGCCTCACGGAGAAATGGTGGTGGTACTTTATGACGAAACTCCGCTACACAAAGCCAATTTTTTATCATTGGCCGAATCAGGTCGGTATGACAGCACCATTTTCCATCGCGTGATTAAGGATTTTATGATTCAGGGCGGTGATGTTTACAGCAAACCAGGCGAAAAACGAGGGACAGATGATGATCGTGTTCCTGCCGAGATCCTGCCCCAATTTTTTCATCACAAAGGCGCACTCGCTGCGGCGCGCACCAACAACCCCGAAAAGAAGTCTTCCGATTGTCAGTTTTACATTGTTCAAGGCAAAGTGATTGACAAAGACGAACTCACTGTAGATCAAAATAAGCTGAACGCCACGTTCGCCAAGTTGCTTCAAGAAGGTAAAATCGATAGTCTGCGCGACCAGTTGATTGCTCTGCAAAAGGAGAAAAAATTCGATGAAATGAATAAGCTCATTGCAGGCTCGGCTGACGTGCTGGAGAAGGCCTCCGGCGAAAGTTTGCGAAAGGATGTGTCACCCGAAAAAGTGGCGGCCTACAGCACCATCGGCGGTTCGCCCCACCTTGATGGGGAATACACGGTATTTGGCAAAGTACTCACAGGCTTAGATATCATTGATAAAATCGCCGCTGTGAAGACCAATCCCGGAGATATGCCCGCCGAGCCTGTGCACATGACCATGGAGGTGATGGAATTACCCAAAAAGAAGATCACAAAACTCTACGGATATACGTACCCTAAACCTTGATGCGCGTCTTAGTCACCGGAGCGAATGGACTGTTGGGGCAGAAGCTCATCGAACTCCTCTCGACCGAGCCTAACGTGGAGGTACATGCTACGGGTAGAGGGCCTAACCGAAATCCTCCGGGAAATTATACCTATCACATGGTGGATTTAGCCGAAGAGGGCGCGCTTCATAATTTGTTCGAACAAGAACGGCCAAATGCAGTCATTCATACGGCTGCCATGACTAATGTGGATGCCTGTGAACTGGATCCGAAGGAATGCTGGATTCAAAATGTGCTTGTGGTTGAATCCGTGGTTCGCGCGTGCGAACATTTCGGTTGCTTCCTAACGCACGTTTCTACCGACTTCATTTTTGATGGTGCAAGTGGCCCTTATGATGAGCTTGCAGCGCCCAATCCCATAAATGTGTATGGCAAAACAAAACTAGCCGCTGAAGAAGCTGTAAAAGCTAGCCGACTGGAGTGGGCCATTGCACGAACCATACTGGTGTACGGCGTGGCGCACGATCCTTCCAAGTCGAATATAGTTCTTTGGGTGAAAAGATCATTGGAACAAGGGAAAGCCATCCAACTGGTCACTGACCAATGGCGCATGCCCACCCTCGCCGAGGATCTTGCGTTGGGCTGCTGGCTGATGACCAAAAAACGAGCGCAGGGCGTGTTCAACATCTCAGGCCCTGACTTGCTCACACCGTATGAGATGGGACGGGTCATTGCGGAAACTTTCGGTTTGGATAGCTCGCTCATCTCTCCCACAGACGGGTCAGCGTTCACTCAGCCGGCCAAACGCCCAGCCAAAACCGGCTTCATTCTAGACAAAGCACGAATGACTTTGGGTTTCGAGCCAAGGAGATATCATGAAGGGTTGGCTTTGGTGAAAAGCCAATTTGATCAATAAATTCCTTCAACATATCTACTACCTGTAAATAATTTGGCTCATCGATAAAGTTGTAGGATCGGCTTTCGAATCACCGCTGCAGCATCTGCATGCGGTGGGCGTCCAGTTTCAAGAAGGTGAAAAACATCAGGCTGAAAGCCCAAAGCGAAGAACCACCATAACTAAAAAATGGAAGCGGAATACCAATAACCGGAAAGAGCCCAATGGTCATGGCTATGTTGATCACAAAGTGAAAAAATAGCACAGACACCACCCCATAGCCAAAGATGCGCGCAAAGTGCGATTTCTGTCGCTCCGCCATATTAACCAATCGCACCAAGAGCGTACAGAAGATAGCCACGATCGTCACCGCACCAATCCAACCGTGCTCCTCACCCACGGTGCAAAAAATGAAATCGGTTGTTTGCTCCGGCACAAAGTCAAACTTGGTCTGTGTGCCGTTCAGGAATCCCTTGCCACTGAAACCACCGGAACCAATGGCTATCTTCGATTGAGTCACGTTCCAACCCACACCCAGTGGGTCGGCGTTCGGATTGACCAATGACAGAATACGCTTGCGTTGATGCGGCTGAAACACCTCGTTCATGGCAAAATCCACACTGATCACCATGCCAATGGCCAGTGTCATTACCACGAATCCCCACCCCACGCTGCGAAGTGTCTTTTCCATAAGGCCAAGCACCAATAGCGCAATGATGACGATGATGATAAGTAGGATTGTTTTCGGTATCACTAGGGTAAGCACAAAAAGCACCAGTAAGCCCACCAAACCGATCAAGATCAATGGAGACATTCCTTCTCTAAACAGCACCAAGATCAGGCTGGTATATACGAGCGCCGTGCCCGTGTCCTTTTGCAACACCGTGAGCACCATTGGCACAAAAAAGATGATTCCGGTGACAATCAAGTGATGATTCTTGAGCTCCTTTTGTTTGGTATCGGCCAAAAACTTGGCCACAGCCATGAGCGTGGCATATTTGGCAAACTCAGATGGCTGCAAACGAAAGGCCCCTATCTCAAACCACGCCTTTGCTCCGGAGACCTCTTTGCCCATAAAAATCACCGCGATGGACAGGAGGATGAAGATGAAATAAATGATGTAGGCATACGAATCGAAGAACTTGTAGTCCAGCAGATAGACGAAAAATCCTAATACCAATGCCGAGCCTATCCAGAGCAATTGCTTACCCGCACTTGTGGACAGGCTGAAGATGCTCTGTGCATTTTCCGGATCGTACTCGGCTGCATAGATATTCAGCCAACCAAGCAGCACCAGCAAGGCAAACAGCCCGATGGAAATCAAGTCGGTATTTTGATTTTCTCTGCTGTTAATCATGGAACACGCCTTTTAGTACATAATCCTCCATGTGCTTGCGCGTTACCTCGCCGGTCAGGTATTTTTCAATCAGCAAACCTGCCGTGGCAGCTGCCGCGCGACCGCCCCATCCGGCATTCTCCACATACACGGCTATAGCTATTTTGGGGTCGTCCTTCGGGGCAAAACCCATAAAGCCCGAATGGTCATATCCGGGATTTTCAACGGTGCTCGTCTTTCCGCATATCTGCAAATCTTTGACAAACGCCCTTCGACCGGATCCATTGCTGACCACCTGCTCCATGCCGTCCAGCACGATCTGAAAATGCGCCGAATCAATGCCCACGTCGTAACGCTCAAAACCTAGGGCGGTAGATTCACCCACCTTCTTCACGATATGCGGCGTATAGAAATAGCCGCGATTGGCTAGTAGCGCACCTAGATTGGCCATTTGCAAGGGCGTCACCAATATTTCCCCCTGCCCAATACTGAGCGAATAAATATTTGAAAATTTCCAGCGGCTCTTGCCATACATGCGGTCGTAATAATCCACCGTGGGTAGGTGCCCGGCTGTTTCATTCGGAATGTCCACATTCAACTTGTGGCCAAGGCCGAAACGGTCAACATACGTGCGCCATTTCTCATACCCTATACGACTGTCAAGAAAGGCACTTGGGTCTTTATTTTGCTGAATCATTCGCTTGAAAAGAATGAAAAAGAAATTGTTTGATGATAAAGTGACCGCTCGCTTGATATCGTAATGTCCGGCAGGCGCCAAATCACCTATCAGGTCGCCTCTGCAATATATTTGTTCTGTCGGGCTGACCTCTTTCTCTTGCAGTGCCACCAGCGACTGAATGGTCTTGAACATGGAGCCGGGCGGATACATGGCCTGCAGCGCACGATTGAAAAGCGGTTTTAACGAGTCTTGTTCAAGTTGGCCATAGTTATCCCGAATCTTGTGGCCGCTGAGCAAGGATGGGTCGTATGTCGGGGCTGACACAAAGGCAAGAATTTCTCCTGTCTTCGGATCTAGGGCAACCAAGCTGCCCACTTTACCGGCCATCAATTTTTCTGCGTATTGCTGCAGTTCAATGTCGACCGTAATCTGAACATTTTTGCCGGGTTCGGGCAGGGTGTCAAATGCACCATCTCTGAATTTGCCCTTAGCTACTCGCTGAACATCCACCAATCGATAACTCACCCCGCGCACCCCACGCAGGTCCTTTTCGTACTGCCGCTCAATGCCCGAAATACCCACATAGTCTCCGCTGCGATAATACCGCGACGTGTCGTTCACCAATTGCTTTTGGCTAATCTCCCCTACATAGCCAAGCACATGAGATAGGATTGGCTGGGTATACTCGCGCACGGTGCGGGGTTGAATATAAAAACCCTCAAAATCAATAAGATCTTCCTGAATAGCCGCCAAATGCTCATTGGGTATTTGGGTGATGAGTACAGACGGTAATTGCCGCGAAAACGCCTTTGCTTTGTCCATTTGCTTGGTGAAATCCTCCAGCGTCATCTGGAGCATCTGCAACAGGCGCGTGGTGTCGGGTATCACCACTTCGCGCGGCACCACCATCATGTCAAACACGGGCGTATTGTACACCAGCAAGTTCTCATTCCGATCCAGGATCAAGCCTCTGTACGGATATTCAATGATTTTTTGAACCACATTGTCTTGGGCGGCCTTTTGGTAGTTCGCATCGATCAATTGCACATAAAAAAGCCGAACGGCCAAGCCCAAGCCTGCGAACCAAACGATGAATTTTATAATAATTGCCCGACGGTTCATCAGCGCTTCTTTTTAGGAGCTGTAGCAAATGCCACGAGCAGTATGATTACGTATGAATACAGGGTGCTCCAAAACACACGTCCGAATAATGCCCAGAATCGCTCCAGCCCGTCATTCTCCAAAATGAAAAGGACGGTGTGATGTACGAAGATTAATGGAAGAAACACCAGCGCAAATTTGACCCATCCGAGGTGGGTAAGGGTGAGGTCAAGATCCGCATCACCCATGTCCAGCGAAAAGCCAAACCACAAGCTACGCAAATAACAGACCAGCACACTGGCCGAAGCATGCATGCCGGGCGTGTCTGAAAGGATGTCCATGAGCAGCCCCACTAGGAAACCCAATGTCATGTGCCAGCCGCGCCCCATCCCGACAGGCATCAAGAGTAGGAATCCGATATAGGGAAAGGCAAAGGCACGATCGAAGAGCACCCAATTGTGCAACAAGGGAAGTTGGACAATCACCAAAAAAAAGAAATACACGAGGTATCTTCGGAATGCACCACTAATCATTTGGTAGCTCCTCCTCCAGCAATTCTAATTCTTCTTTGTCCAACACCTCCACGATATACACTGTTTCGAGCGTTGTAAAATCTGTCAATAACTGCACCCGCGCATCGTAGAAGGCACTTTCCTGACGAAGGTTAGCCTGTTTTACAATTCCAATCGGAAAATCCGCGGGGAATACCGTGTTGAAACCGGAAGTAACGACTGTATCACCTTTCGCTAGAGAAACATGTCGAGGGACATATTTCAACTCAGCCTCTACGGGCGTCAGTCCGTCCCACTGCACAGTGCATAAGGCTCTATTGCCCTTGAGGCGTCCGGAGGCCATGAAATTGGGGTTTAAGATGGACACCACCGTGGCGAAATTGCGTGAGACAGACTTCACACGCCCAACTACCCCATAGGCCGATATCACGCCCATGCCGGGCTGAATGCTATCCTTGGGTTGTATTCTCAAGGTCAAAAAATTGCGCGACTTGCGAAAGCTGGAGTTCACCACCTGGCCCATCATCAAACGATAGTTCAAGGAATCGCTTTGAGCCGGCTGTTGGGAACCCCTCAAGTTTGCTTTGGCCAGCAACCGACGCAAGGCCAGATTTTCTTCTGCCAACTGAGCATTCATCTGCTGCAATGCGAAATACGACTTTACATTATTGATTCGTGTAAGTATTTCGCCAGATAGTCGATTGGACGAATTAATGTAGTACGTATTATATCGGTGGTTATAGCCGAATATGAGCCAAAATGACGCCACTTGGAGCAGTAAAAAAAGCCCAAAGATGCGCGTTCGATAAAGGAATTCTAACAGTCGCAGCATTCATTTATCAGGTCATTAGCACCGACTTGTATTGTTCCAAGTTTTTCAGGGCTGCACCAGTGCCGCGCACTACTGCGCGAAGTGAGTCTTCGGCTATGTGGATGGGCAATTTTGTCTTCATGGCCAAGCGCTTATCCAAGCCGCGCAGCAAGGCTCCACCACCTGTCAGGTAGATACCATTGTCGTAAATATCAGCCGAGAGTTCAGGGGGAGAAATTTCCAATGCTTTAAGAACGGCTTCCTCAATTTTTGACACTGATTTGTCCAATGCGAATGCTACTTCTGAATACGACAACTTGATCACTTTCGGGATTCCCGTCATCAAATCGCGTCCACGGATTTCGTAATCCTCCGGCCCTTCATCTAGTTCGGTCAGTGCCGAGCCTACCTCCATTTTTACCTTTTCGGCAGTTCGCTCACCGATCAGCAAATTGTGCTGCCGGCGCATGTAGTCCAAAATGTCTTTGTTGAATTGGTCACCTGCCACGCGAATGGATTGATCGCAAACAATGCCACTCAAGGCAATCACAGCAATCTCGGTCGTTCCTCCTCCGATATCCACCACCATTTGTCCAATCGGTTTCTCGATATTCAACCCGATTCCGATGGCTGCCGCTATAGGCTCGTGGATCATGTACACTTCCTTTGCTCCGGCATGCTCAGCTGAGTCACGCACGGCACGTTTTTCTACTTCGGTGATGCCCGATGGAATGCAAATGATCATTCGATGGGAACGAGGGATGAAGCGCTTCTTATCGCCATCGATCATTTTGATCATGCCTCGAATCATATGTTCGGCAGCATGGAAGTCGGCAATTACCCCGTCTTTCAGCGGACGGATCGTCTTGATGTTTTCGTGGGTTTTTTCGTGCATCTGCATGGCTTCTTTGCCGATGGCCAGCACTTTGTTGGTAGTCTTGTCTATTGCAATGATGGACGGCTCATCTACCACTACCTTGTCTTTGCTGATTATCAAGGTATTAGCCGTGCCTAGGTCTATAGCAATATCACTTTGGAAAAAATCGAAAAAGCCCATGGGTTCACTCTAAAAATTGGCCGTAATTTACGTGATTGTTTTGGTATAAATGGGTCGAATCTTAGTGTTTAAAATGCCGTGTGCCTGTAAAAACCATCGTCATGCCGTGCGCATCGCAATAATCCACCGATAATTGGTCTTTTACTGAACCGCCCGGCTGTATCACTGCTTTTATTCCTGCCTTGTCGGCTATCTCCACGCAATCTGGAAACGGGAAAAAAGCGTCAGAAGCCATGGCCGCTCCACGCAGATCCAATCTGAAGGTTTGCGCCTTTTCGATAGCATGTCGTAGCGCATCTACACGAGAGGTCATGCCCACGCCACTGGCGATCAACTGTCCGTCCTTGGCCAGCACAATAGTATTTGACTTGGAATGCTTGCACACCTTGGATGCAAAGAGCAGATCGGCGACTTGCGCTTCGGTGGGTTGCAATTTTGTCATAGTGGTCAAGTCTGCCCGAGTATCGGCCTTGCGGTCATAGTCTTGCACCAGTACACCATTGAGCAAGCTCCTCACTTGTAGATGCTGATTCCATTTTTGCTTCTGAATCAACAAAATGCGGTTCTTCTTTTGCGTAAGCAGGTCAAAAGCAGCCGGAGCATACGCCGGAGCAATCACGATCTCGAAAAACAAACTGTTCATTTCATCGGCAGCTTCCAAAGTGATGGCCTGATTGGAAATAAGCACGCCCCCAAACGCCGAAAGGGTATCTGCTGCAAAGGCACGTTGGTAGGCCGTCTTTACATCGGCCGCCACAGCTATTCCGCAGGCGTTGTTGTGCTTCAAAATGGCAAAGGCCGCTTGGGAATCATCAAATTCTCCGATTAGTTGCACGGCCGCATCTACGTCCAGCAGGTTGTTGTAAGACAATTCCTTGCCCGCCAATTGATCAAAAAAGGCATCTAAATTGCCATAAAAAAGGCCTTTTTGATGCGGATTTTCACCGTATCGCAGCGTCTTGCCATTTTCAAAACTGAGCTTAAATGCATCCACCTCACCGCCTTTATTCATGTAAGAGAAAATGGCTGTATCGTAGTGTGAACTGCGATGGAAGGCGCGGTTAGCGAAAATCCTTCGTTGCTCGAGCGTGGTTTCTCCATTTTGTGCTTGGAGCAATTCCAGCACCTCGGCGTACTGATCCATGGAGCTGACGATGAGCACGTCGTTGTAGTTTTTGGCTGCTCCGCGAATAAGCGAAATGCCACCAATGTCAATTTTTTCAATGATCTCCTCGTGCGTGCCGCCTGCCGCCACCGTGGCTTCAAACGGATAGAGATCCACAATCACCAGATCAATGGGCGGAATGTTGAATTGCTGAGCCTCCTGCAAGTCTCCGGCATGATCGCGGCGGTGCAGGATGCCGCCGAACACCTTGGGGTGGAGTGTCTTCACCCGACCACCAAATATGGACGGATATTCGGTCACATCTTCCACGGCGATAACGGGTATACCCAGCTCGTTGATGAATTTCTCTGTGCCGCCGGTAGAGTAGAATATTACACCTTGCCGATGCAACTCTCGGATAATCGGCTCAAGGCCATCTTTATGATAAACAGAAACTAGGGCAGAGGCTATTTTGCGATTCATGCAGTAGGTGGTTTGTATTGAAGCCGCAAAAGTACCATGAGGATGGCTACAGAAGTTCAATGTTATGAAGAGAATAATACGAAATCAATAATAGACCTTTGAGAGTCACGTTTTTTCATTGTATGATAAACAACTCAAAATAATTTGTATAATCCTTTGTGGTATCAATTTTTTTTTTTAGCATTGGAAACATTTTGAACAACGACATTAAAACGAAATCAATGAAAAAAATTCTCTACGCATTAATTGTCATTACCTTATTCCAAACGGGAGCGCAAAAGGCATCCGCACAAGTTGGCATACAGACAGGTGTCATATTACCTGTAGGGGATTGGAGCGAATATTGGGGGGGTGGAGTAGGAGGTCAACTCTCATATAAAGCTAAAGTAGGTGATCGCTTTACTATTGGTGCTGCTTTGGGATACTATACACTTTCAGGAAAGCAAATTAATGTTTCGGGAAATGAGTATGAAACACCGATTGCATCAATCGTTCCAATTTTAGCCACGATCAATTACGGCTTAGGAGAAAAATTGTTCGTTGGTTTGGATGCAGGCTATAATGTTATATCACATGATAGCGGTGTGTTCGTGTTTTCAACCGGAGCAGCAGATGCAGCAGAAAGCAACATTGCATTAGCACCTAAAGTTGGACTCAAAATGGGGAAGTTTAGTTTTGAGTCAAGCTTCAATCTCCTGCAGAGCAACTATTTATCAATGTTAATAGGCTACACATTGTAGCTAAAAGCATTTCTTCTCCTCATTTAGCAATATCCTTTGTATTACTAACCCATTGCCTTGATTTGCTCTAATTTTTAAACCATTATATATGAAAAAAATAGCATTCGCCTTCATGTTAATCACTATTGCTCTCGCTGGGTGCAATGAGGAAAATTTAACACCAATTAAGGATTTGTCTGAGCCTCAATTCGAGAATCTAATGGATATGTATTTCAAATCCAGTAAGTATAAATATGCCAAAAAAGAACAATTAGAAGAGCTGAGTCACTCTCTAACTTTCAAGTCCTTTGGTACGCGCGCCGATGAAATTTATGATGAATTACTTACTAAAATATCCAACGGGACTATTTCTTCTTCGCAAGGCGTTGAAAATTTCGTGAAAATACATAGTCGTTATCTAAGCATAATTATCGATGAAGAAGGTGAGAAGACGGTTGAATTGTCATTTGATCAAGGTTATAGATATTTCATGAATGAAAATCGTGTTTTGCCAGTTGGTGACAAAAACTTTCTCGTTTTTCAAAATGGTCTCTTGGAATTATCTGATGATACGCGACTTGATTTAGGTCAAGTAGATTTAACCTACTCGGATTTAAAAGACCCCACTTTCTTTCCAAGGGAAGTCCAAATAGATGGGTCGACAAGAATAGACGCTAATGATCCGAATGACGAGTGTGGTCAACAGAAGTCGGGTCAAACAACAAATGGAGATGAACGAACTAAGGCATATGCAATCACTGAGAGACAGTCATCAGGCAATACGTATTATATCGGAGCAGCCTTCCAAGCCAAGGCCTTCAATCAAACCTTAGGATTTTGGTTTAGCGTAGAACGTACCCTAAAGGGTGCTTGGGCAATTGGATTAGATTATGAAACCAATGGAGGATGGACTAGTGGAATGGGTAATGGTTTTTACCCACCCTTCAAAGCTAAAGTTATCGGAGAAGTTGTTCACGAGGATGCAGTTGTTTGGAATGGCGCAGATAAACCGGACTATCATTTAAATGGTGTTTTTGTTTGGGCGGATACACCAAGTACCACTTATGCTGATAAGCTTTGCAATGAAGACTATATATGTATAGTACTATACTGTGAGCCCCCTTTTGGATAAGTTATGGTGTGATTGCCCCACTCAACCGTTAGTGGGGTAATTTCAACTCTAATTACCCAGTCAATTTATATCCCCGAAACCTCCCTTACATATTCATTTACAATGCGTGGAAACCAATAATGTTCCAACGCATGAATGCGTACGGCCAATGTTTCCGGTGAGTCTTCTGTCTTCACTTCACAGGTTTGTTGGCTCAATATGCGGCCTTCGTCGTAGTGCTCATTCACCAAATGAATAGTAATGCCTGATGTAGTATCTCCGGCTGCCAACACGGCTTCATGCACACGATGGCCGTACATGCCTTTGCCTCCATATTTGGGCAAAAGCGATGGATGAATATTGATGATTCGGTCGGGGAATGCGCGTATCACATGATCGGGAATTTTCAACAGGAAGCCAGCCAAGATGATGAAGTCCGTCTGATGAAAATCGAGTTTTTTGCAGAAAAAGGGGCTCTCTAATTCCTTCTTTTCAAACACTTCCGTGGATACTCCAAATTTCTTGGCTCGTTCCAACACATAGGCGTCCGGCTTGTTGCAGAATACCGAACGAACTTCAATATCGGGATCGTGCTCAAAGAATTCCATGATTTTTTCGGCATTGGTGCCGCTTCCCGAGGCGAAGATGGAGAGGTTGATCATGTTGCGAAATTAGACCAAATGTTACGCTCTATTCCATCAATCTTAGACCCGATATCCGATCAAAGTGCTTTCGATTAAAAGTGAGCAAGGGAAGTTCATTGGCCACAGCAGTTGCGGCTATGAAAATGTCTCGCATGTCAATGAGTTGATTAACTGCTCTAAGTTGACGATATATGTTGGCTGCCTCCTCTGCAACATCTGCACTAAACGAAAGGTGGATTAGATTGGCCGTTATTCTCTTTACATCTTCAATCTTTTGAGGCGAAGTAGCACCGGAATAGAGTTCGAAAAGTGTTACTGAACTGACACAAAGCAACGTGTCGTCAGGAATCTTAGCTAGAACAGTCTCTAGTTTGTTTTTAGCCCTAAGATGTTCAATGAATATGCCTGTATCAATTACCATTCTTCGACAGAAATTCTTCGAAAGCTTTGCTGTACAAGCTCTATCTGTTTAACGTCTTCGTCTGTCCAGACAGAAACTTGTTGAATGGCTTCTTTCCATGCCCTCATGTCTTTGGTTTCATGGTCACTGATCAACGCATCAACCAATTCCTCCACCTTTTGCTTTTCTGCGTCCGACAACAATTTCAATTTGGAAGCTAATTCTCGCATAAAACAATTTTACCTAATTATTCCTTGATTTACAACCAATTACACAATCAACATACTCAGCACACCTGCAAGAATCAACAAATTAGTAAAATGCCTAAGTCGCCGATAGTGCTGGCGTCTGTCTGCGCGCGCAAGTAACACGGCAAACAGGATGATTGCGGGAATCAATGCCAAATAGTAGTAAGTGAAAACGGGTGTCCTCACTTTGTAAATGAAAAAGGCCATTAAGAGACAGCCTGCGATCGTAATAATCCCGATAAATGTTTTTGCTCCTCTGTAGCCCCACACCACCTGCACAGATTCCACCCCAAAGGCCGTTTCACCGGGGGCATTTTCCATGTCTTTGATGATTTCTCTAATCCAAACGATGGCGGCACCAAAAGCCGCAAAGGCCATGAGGTGGTAACTCACAATGCCAAAGGCAAATCCAACCAGCAAAATACTCATCGCCGTGAGCATGGCTATGACGGTTTTGCCCATGAATATTCGTCGCAGGTAGTTAGAGTAATACCATAGCAAGGTGACGGAGAACAAATGAACAGCTGCCACTTGCCACGAAACAAACCAGCCAACCAAAATGGCCATCACAGAAACGCCCGTATGCGTAAGCAGTGCTTTGCGGCGTGAAAGATCCCGACCCACCACCACCTTGTCAGGTCGGTTCATCAGGTCGATTTTCAGGTCATAGTAATCATTGATGATATAGCCACCGGCTGCAACCATCATCGTACTCACGATCAACAACCATACGTCAATACCGATGGCCGGCAAGAAACCGTTTCGCTCCAACATGAACGCGCTGCACCATTGCGTGATGCCGATGATGAACAGGTTGGGCATACGACTGGCCAGCAAAATCCCCTTGATCCAGTTAGGAGTGTTCATGAAAGACGCTTGATGTCTTGTGAAATCAAGCGATAAATTTCGCGCAGTGCATCATCATCGGTGATAACCTCCTGATGCCTCTCCAATGTGCGTTGATCCCCTCGAACCGCCGGGCCGGTCTGCGCCTGCGCCAACGGCATACGCTTGGCTTTGTTCCACGTCTCCTCTATCAATGGTCTCAACACATCAAAAGGCAGATTCTGCTCATTGAGCCATTTTTCCGCACGGTGAAATAGATGATTGGTAAAGTTCGAAACCATCACGGCAGCCACGTGCAACCTCAAGCGCTCGGCTGACGATAGAGTTCGCACATCGGAAGAAATGGTGTGGGCAAGTTGTGTTAATTGTTGGGCAATATCAGGAGAGGATCCTTCCACCAAAATAGGAATGGTACGAAAGTCAACCGGCACACCCCACGTGAAGGTTTGGAGCGGATAAAAGACACCCGCCTTTGTTGATTTGAGCGAAGACATGGGCTCGGCACCTGATGTGTGCACAAGCAGGTGGTTTGTATTGAACTGATAAAAGCGCTGCACTTCTTGAATAGCATCATCTGGTACGGCCAAAATGATTACATCCGCTTCCAGATCGGTGAGGTTTCGGCCTCCCACCAGCTCACATTTGGCTTTCGTTTTTTCGAGTGTCTCTGCTCCCTGGCCAAGATCTCGCGATATGAGCCCTGCTAATGGCACGCCTACTTTGTCAAAGGCCGTGAGCAACTGAAAAGCCATATTGCCTGAACCAAGAATAGCGACGGATTGAGACATAGTGCAAGTTAGTTATTCCATTGCTTTGTCGCGCATCAACTTGAACTCACGGTAGCGCCGCGAAATGGCTACTGATAAGCCGATGACGAGTAGGAATGTGCCAATCCAAAGGATGTTGATCAGCGGCATCTGCACCGCCTCCATGATGATCCAGTCTTTTTGGGTACCCCGCACGCCGAAGATAAATCGCCGCTGTTCCGGATCGATTGACAAAATGGTGATCTGCGCCGCTAAGTCATTCACCTGATCCATCACGCGCCCGGCCTGTAGACCCTGAATGATAAAGATGGGTTCAGCACGATAGGTACGGTATTCGCCCTCAATGTCAATGATGGCTTTCAAAGCAAAATCGCCTTCCTCCAGTTTCACCCCACTGAGTTCGGTGAGCGGCTCTATACCGCGGAAATGCGCCACATAATCATTCACAAAAAATGACTCGCCTTCAGCCACAGAAACGGTATCCATCTCAGACCAAGTAGTCTCTGCTTCAGGATCGGGGAAGGTGCGCACGTGCGTGTAAATGTCTGAATGCCAGTAACGCTGAATGTCGGGCGAGTACACGATCATGTCCATCTCATCATTGATCTGCACCCGCGGATAGAGCGTGAACGTCTTGCCGTTTTCTGATGTATAATGCACCTCAAAGTAGCTGTTTTCGGCATTGATGAGGCGCACCGTGTCACCTTGGTTCAAACTGCCGGAAGCCCGTTGCACGATCATTTCATTGGGCAATACTGTTGGGGCAAGGTCGTTGGCATCTACAAAACCGGCTTCTTTGGTCAGCTTGCGCATGCCGCGATACACCATAGAGTAGTCGCCCATTTGGCGCGGCTCATTTTGAAAGAGCAACAAGTTGTTTTGATTCACCTCATCGGGAAACTCGTGATTCCACGCTATGCCTGTGTAATTGACTGAAAGAATTTTGGAATACCCACTCGAAAAGAGAATGCCAATAAGCATCATGGCTATTCCGATATGGGCAATGGCTCCTCCACTCAGGCGCAGGTTTGACTTAGCCAACGACAACAAGATGAACACATTGGAAACGACCGAATAGACAGAAGCCGTAAGCAGCAAAATGTATTGCCACTTGTACATGCCCCATGTCACGAAAATGATGGCTGAAATGACCAGCGAAAACGTAATGGGTGCGGTGAGTTTGCTGCGCAATTCCTTCGGGCTAATCTTTTGCCACCAGAAGAACTGACCTGTACCCGAGAGGATAGCCAGCACCACGGCCATATATAGCTGAATTTTGGAATAGAAATTTACCTGATCGCCCGGAGGTGCCATGTTAGATGTGCCGCCGAAGAACTCCACGATGCGATTCCAAACGGGAATGGAGGTGGGCAAAATCACCTGAAAGGCCATCAAACATAAAGTAGCCGCTCCAAGGAAAATCCAGAATTCACGGGTGTAAGGGGATACTTCGTCTGCCGAGGTGGGTATTTTCTTCCAAACACGCGCCATCAGAAAAATGGATCCTATCACGAACACCATCAAATAAATGAGCAACTGACCGGATAGACCCAAATCAGTAAAGGAATGCACAGACGATTCGCCCAGCACACCGCTTCGGGTAAGGAAAGTGGAATAGAGAATGAGCAAAAATGTGCTAATGACCAAGATCAAAGAAAGCTTGAGCGCCGAGCCGTTGTTTTTATGCACAATCATGGTGTGCATGGCCGCCACCATCACCAGCCACGGCACATAGATGGCGTTTTCCACCGGATCCCAGTTCCAGTAGCCACCAAAGTTGAGTGTTTCGTACGCCCAATACGCGCCCATCAAAATGCCCACGCCAAGGATCAAAGCCGAAAACTGTGCCCAAGGCAATGCCGGACGAATCCATTCCTTCAACTTACCACGCAGCAATCCGGCTATGGCAAAAGCAAATGGCACCACCGTAGTGGCAAATCCCAAAAACAAGGTAGGCGGATGGATCACCATCCAATAATTCTGCAAAAGAGGATTCAAGCCTGATCCATCTTCAGGAATAAATTCCGGACTGGTGCGGAAGATCGGTGCATCAATCACATCACGTAGGAGCATGAACGGCGAGCTGCCTATTTTCAATCCGAAAATGACCACTCCCAAGATCATGGACGTGAGGAACAATTGCGTGAGCGAAAGCACCGCCATGATGGACGGTCGCCAGTCGCGGTTGGTACGGATGAGTACTACTCCGATGAGCACATTCCAAAACATCCAAAGCAAAAACGATCCTTCCTGCCCTTCCCAAAATGCGGATATCTGATAATACCATGGCAGGAGCTTGGACGAGTGGCTCCACGCGTAGTGATACTCGAAGTAATGATTGCGAATGATGAAATAGAGAGTGGCTACTATGCCGATCACGGCGACCGTGTGCACCACAAAGGTGACATTGGCGAAACGAACCCATGAAGCGTCTTTGCCTCCTCGCCAATACGCGATAAACGCCACCAAGGAGGCTACAAACGAAAGAATGACAAAGAAATGTCCGAGGTTTCCTATGAAATAATGCACCATCTCCGCTTATGCCTCAATCGTCTCTTCCTGATATTTGGAAGGACACTTCAGTAAAATTTTATCTGCTACGAACTTATCGTTTTTGAAGCCGCCGATGATCACCACTTGTTCGGATTTCATAAAGTCAGTAGGCATAGGGTTGGCATGATACACCACTTCTTCTTTGCCGTCTTCATCTACCATCACAAATTTGAACGAAAGCATATCGGGACTTGGCACCACACCCACTACTTCGCCCATGGCGTTTTTCTTCAACTGACCTACCACATGCACTTCGGCTTTGCTGCCGGCGGCCGCCTGATTTTTGGCTTGGGTAAAGGTGAGGTATTGGCTCGCGTCTCCGGCCGTAGTGATGATCAGCACGATCGCCACGGCAATAACCAAAATGCCGATGATGTGTGTCGTTTTCATTCGTTTTCCAATTTTTTGACTCGTCTTTCAATACGGAACAGATACACAAACAGCCCGATCAGTAAGAGAAGCATTACTGCCACCACCACATAGATTTTTCCTTCGCCTCTAAAGCCGTCAGCCATTTCAGCATCTTGCGCCGATACATTCAGTATGAGCACAATGGCCAAAAGCATCATTGCCAATTTCTTAAACATCTTCTCTACGGTTAATAATTCGTGTCAATCGTATTTTCACTGTGGCTATCCAGAATCCCAGCAACGTCCAGCCCAATACGGCCGGATAAAATACCATGCGCAGTTTGCTGTCCAAGTCGTATGCATTAAAGCCCGGGTTGCCGCCATTGCCCGGATGCAGACTGTCGGCTAAGCGTGGTAAAATGAACAACAAAGGAATGAGTGCCGCAAAAGCGAAGATGTTGTACACCCCCGATATCCGCGCCCGCACTTGTTCGTCACTAATGGAGCCACGCAGCACGAAATACGCCATGTAAATGAGCATACTGATGGCCGTGGCATTCTGCTTAGGATCGTTACTCCACGGCTCTCCCCACGTGAAAGTGGCCCACAACATGCCCGTGAGCAAGCCCAAGATTCCGAAAAACATCCCCACTTCGGCCAGTTTATGGCTGATAATGTCGCTTTGCTGATCGCCCGTCTTTAGGTATTTCACCGCATGCCAAACGGACGCTGTGAAGAGGAAGATCATGCCGAACCACATGGGCACGTGAAAGTGCAGCACGCGGATGGTTTCATTCAAAATGGCCAAGCGCGGCACATCGAAGAGGAGGGCGCCAATGATGGTGTAAACCAACAGGCCCATCGTCAACCATTTCCACCAATTTGTCCGAATGAGGTATTTCATGCCTTCCAGGAATATGGGAACAAAAGTAGTGTGACCGCCACGATAATAACATTGACAGAAATCAGGATAAGGGAAAAACTATCCACACCTTCCCAATTGGCTCCCTCTACTATTTTTTTGGAATTGGTTATGGCCAGCAGTAGCACGGGCAGGATCACCGGAAAACCCAGAACAGCCATCAGATTTCCTTTTTGGTGCGTGTGCACCGCTATGCTAGCGATCATGGTGAAGGCAGCCGAAAGTCCGATGATACCATTAAGCAAATTGAGCAAAAACAAGCCAAGACTAAATGCAGGCAACCCGACCAACACGATGTAAATGCCCAATCCGAATAGCCCAATACCAAACAAATAAACGAATGAGTATATGAGTTTGGAAATGATGAGCACATGAGGCGACACGGTGAAGTAATAATACAAATGCCGCCGTTCCTCTTGAATGAAACTTTTGGCCAATGCCGTGGTGGTCACAAACAGCAGGATGATCCAATACAGCGCATTCCAAACGGCTGGAGTGATAACGGCGCTGAAAGACAAGTAAACCGTGTAAATAGTGGCGGTGACATACAGCAAAATACCCGTTAACGGGTGTTTCTGCCGCCAATCCATCAGGAAGTCTTTGCGGATGAGGGTGCGTATCTGGGTGACGGTTGAGGACATTATTCGCTGTGCCGAGGGGCGAATTTCTTGTAAAATGCTGTAAGAGCCGTTAGCATTGCAAAAAAATCTACCTTGGCCGGATCAGGATCAACCACCATTCTAATTACCGGTGTAGCCGGATTCATCGGGTTTCATCTTTCTCGGCGTTTGCTCAGCCAAGGCCACACGGTTTTGGGAGTGGACAATGTGAATGATTATTACGACGTGGGGCTCAAAAACGAGCGCCTCCGAATGTTAAAAGAATTCTCTTCCTTTCGGTTTTTCAAAGAAAATTTAGCTGATCAGCAGGCCATTGAAGCTATTTTTCGCCAAAACACGGTCAACATAGTCATAAACCTAGCGGCTCAGGCGGGTGTCCGTTATTCCCTGGTGAATCCTCAGTCATACGTGGAATCAAACGTAACAGGATTCGTCAACATGATCGATTGTGCGCGCCGATACGAGGTATCCAATTTCATCTTCGCCTCCTCCTCCTCTGTGTATGGCGCCAATACCACCTTGCCCTTTTCGGTGAAGCATCACGTGGATCATCCGCTTTCGCTGTATGCTGCCACCAAGAAGGCCAACGAAATGATTGCCCATTCGTATGCCTCAAGCTTTCATTTGCCGGTGACAGGCCTAAGGTTTTTTTCGGTGTATGGGCCTTGGGGCCGACCGGACATGGCCCTGTTTCTTTTTACCAAGCACATTCTGAACGAACTGCCCATCGACGTGTACAACAATGGCGACATGGTGCGAGATTTCACCTATGTGGATGATGTAGTTGAAGCGATCGTTCGACTCATCGATCATCCGGCAAAACCGGATCCGAATTGGTCAGCTAAAAGCCCTGTACCGTATAGCAGCTTTGCACCCTATCGTATTTTCAACATTGGAAACAAGGCGCCCATGCAGTTGTTGGAATTTATCAAGACGATAGAGAAAGAACTCGGCAAAAAGGCCAAATTGAATTACCTGCCCATGCAAATGGGAGACGTGCCGGCCGCCATCGCCGATGCGGAGGAGTTATACCATGCCGTGGGGTATCAGCCTTCCGTAAATATGGAGCAAGGCATTCATGCCTTCATCGAGTGGTACAAATCCTACTACAAATGAAGGCGGCTATTTTGATCACCGGTGGAGCGGGATTCATTGGGTCGCATGTGGTGCGGCTGTTTGTGAATAAATACCCCGATTACACCATTTTCAACTTGGACAATCTAACCTACGCAGGTAATCTGGCCAATCTGAGGGATGTAGAAAAAGCACCGAATTATCACTTCGTGAAGGGTGACATTTGTGATGAAGGGTTTGTAAATGAACTGTTCAAAAAACATCAGTTTTCAGGGGTGATTCATCTGGCCGCCGAGTCACACGTGGATCGCAGCATCACTGACCCGTTGGCCTTTGCCAAAACCAATGTGATGGGCACACTCAGCCTGCTAAATGCCGCCAAAAAACACTGGACCGATCCTGCAGGTAAGACATTCTACCACATCTCAACCGACGAAGTGTTTGGCTCATTGGGAGAAACGGGCTTCTTCACTGAAACCACAGCTTACGATCCACAATCACCCTATTCGGCCTCCAAGGCTTCCTCCGATCATTTTGTGCGCGCGTATGGCAACACCTACAAGTTGCCGGTGGTGGTGTCCAATTGTTCCAACAATTACGGGCCGTTTCAGTTTCCGGAGAAATTGATCCCATTGGCCATCAATAACATCAAATATAACAAGCCGATTCCCGTCTATGGCACAGGTGAAAACATCCGCGACTGGATGTTTGTAGAAGATCATGCCCGAGCCATTGATGTTATTTTTCACAAAGGAAAAGTGGGAGAGACCTACAACATTGGAGGTGAAAACGAATGGAAAAACATCGACCTCATTCGCTTGCTCTGCGAGGTGATGGATGAAAAATTGGACAGAGCCAAAGGCACATCGGCACAGCTGATCACATTTGTCAAAGACCGTGCAGGGCACGACATGCGCTATGCTATTGATGCAGGCAAAATCAAGCGTGAGTTGGGCTGGCAGCCTTCGCTCCAATTTGAAGAGGGTATCCGAAAGACGGTGGAATGGTATCTTAGCCATCAGGACTGGCTCGAGGGGGTCACATCCGGCGATTATCTGACATATTACCACGCACATTACAACACTACGCGATGAAAGGAATCATTTTGGCGGGAGGTTCGGGCACGCGGCTGCATCCGCTCACCTACGCGGTGAGCAAACAATTGCTGCCTGTGTATGACAAGCCGATGATCTATTATCCTCTGTCTACGCTGATGTTGTCGGGCATCCGAGAGATTTTGATCATTTCCACGCCAAAAGACCTTCCCCTTTTTCGCGAACTGCTTGGTGATGGCTCACAGATCGGATGCCGCTTCGAATATGCCGAGCAGCCACAGCCCAACGGACTGGCGGAAGCATTCATCATTGGCAAAGACTTCATTGGTAAAGACAGTGTAGCCCTTATCCTGGGTGACAATATTTTCTATGCCTCAGGATTTTCAAAAAAACTTCAGGGCTGTGCCAATCCGATGGGCGGAATCGTATTTGCGTATTATGTACAAGACCCTGAGCGCTACGGTGTGATCGAGTTTGATGAAAAAAACAAGGCCATTTCCATTGAGGAAAAACCCAAGCAACCGAAATCCAATTTTGCGGTCCCCGGGCTTTACTTCTATGACAATCAAGTGGTGGAAATAGCCGCGGGCATCAAGCCAAGCGCCCGTGGCGAACTGGAAATAACGGATGTGAACAATGCCTACTTGCGCAATGGTCAACTCAAAGTGGAAGTGCTGGACAGAGGTACGGCGTGGTTAGATACGGGCACCTTTGGTTCGCTCATGCAGGCGGGAAATTTCGTGCAAGTGATAGAAGACAGACAGGGGCTGAAAGTAAGCTGCATCGAAGAGGTGGCGTACAACATGGGATTCATTACCAAAGAGCAATTGAAGGCCCTGGCGGCACCTTTAGCCAAGAGTGGGTATGGGGAATATTTGTTGAGATTAGTAAAATGAAAGTGATACCTACACCTCTTCGCGATTGCGTACTTATAGAAGTAGCTGCCAAGGGCGATGACAGAGGCTTTTTTATGGAGTCATTCAATCAAAAAAGACTCTTTGATGCCACCGGAATCACCTTTGAGATCAAGCAGGTGAATTTCGCGGGTTCGGGGAGAAATGTCCTTCGGGGATTGCACTATCAGGATGCACCCTACTCGCAAGCAAAGTTAGTGGGCGTGACGCGGGGTAAGGTGATGGACGTGGTGGTAGATATTCGCAAGGATTCTCCCACCTATCTTCAGCACTTCAAGACCATTTTGGACAGGCCAAATTTGCTCCTACTTGTGCCGAAAGGGTTTGCACATGGCTACTATTCGCTCGAGGACGACACGTTCTTTTACTATTTTGTGGATGCCTTTTATTCACCCGATCACGAAAAGGGAATTTTATACAATGACGCCTCACTGGCCATCGATTGGGAATTGCTGGATAAGCCCATTGTATCAGAAAAAGACTTGAACCAACCCAACTTGGCCCATGTGGTAAATCACTTTTGATTATGAAAAAACGCGTACTTATCACCGGAGGAGCCGGATTTTTAGGATCACATCTGTGTGACCGTTTCATCAAAGGAGGTTTTCATGTCATCGCGATGGACAACCTGTCTACCGGTGACATCAAAAACATCGAGCATCTGATGCCGCATGAAGATTTCGAATTTCACAATTATGACGTGACTAAGTACGTGCATGTGAAAGGAGATTTAGACTACATCCTGCATTTTGCCTCTCCAGCCAGCCCGATTGATTATTTGAAAATGCCGATCCAAACGCTGAAAGTGGGTGCATTGGGCACACACAATTTGCTTGGATTGGCACTGGCTAAAGGAGCTCGTATGCTTGTTGCCTCCACATCTGAGGTATACGGCGACCCAAAGGTGCATCCGCAGAACGAAGACTACTGGGGCAATGTGAATCCGGTAGGTCCGCGTGGTGTGTACGATGAAGCCAAGCGCTTTTTGGAAGCCATGACCATGGCCTACCACAATTTCCACGGATTGGAAACACGCATTGTGCGGATATTCAACACATACGGCCCGCGTATGCGGCTCAATGACGGTCGTGCTTTGCCGGCTTTTGTTTCGCAGGCATTGCGAGGTGAAGACGTGACCATTTTTGGAGATGGTAGCCAAACACGCTCATTCACCTATGTAGATGATTTGGTAGAGGGAATCTACCGCCTGCTCATGAGCGACTATGCCTACCCTGTGAATATTGGCAACCCGGAAGAAATTTCCATAGGTGAATTTGCTGAAGAAATTGTCCGTCTCACAGGCAGCAAAAGTAAGGTGATTTACAAGCCCTTACCCGAAGACGACCCGAAGCAACGCAAGCCGGACATCACGCGCGCACGCGAAATCTTGAAATGGGAACCAAAATACACCCGATCCGAGGGATTAAAACCTACGCTAGATTATTTCAAAAAGGCCGTGTTGGGCTGAAAGCCCTTATCTTTGCGCCCTGATTTCAAAAAATGAAGCAGTCTATCGGCGTAATAGGACTTGGCTATGTAGGACTCCCCCTCGCGGTGGAGGCAGGCAAGCAATACCCTACGTTGGGATTCGATATCAACTCCCGACGGATAGCAGAGCTGGCCAACAAAAACGACCGCACCAAAGAAGTGAGTTCAGAAGAATTGGCCGCTAGTCCAATGCTTTCATTCTCATCCAATTTAGCCGACTTGCGGGCGTGCAATTTCTACATAGTGACAGTGCCCACACCCGTAGATAATGCCAAGCAACCGGATTTGACTCCATTGAAATCCGCTTCTAGAACAGTCGGGCAAGTGCTGAAAAAGGGAGATATCGTGGTGTATGAATCTACCGTGTATCCGGGTTGTACTGAAGAAGTGTGTGTGCCCATTTTGGAAGCCGAAAGCGAACTGACATTCAACAAAGACTTTTTCTGTGGCTATTCTCCTGAGCGCATCAATCCGGGGGATAAGCAACACCGTATGACCGACATTCTGAAAGTGACGAGTGGATCCACCCCGGAAAGTGCGCAGATAATTGATGGCTTTTACAAGTCAATCATTGCAGCAGGCACCCACTTAGCCTCCGGCATCAAAGTGGCTGAAGCAGCCAAGGTGATTGAAAATGCTCAACGCGACATCAATATTGCGTTTGTGAACGAACTGGCGTTGATTTTTGATAGAATGGAGTTGGACACGTCTGAAGTGTTGGCAGCCGCAGGCACCAAGTGGAATTTCCTGCCGTTCCGTCCCGGACTCGTTGGCGGGCACTGCATTGGCGTTGATCCCTACTACCTCACACACAAAGCGGAGCAGTTGGGCTATCATCCGGAGGTGATTTTGGCCGGACGAAAAATCAACGACAATATGGGCCAGCATGTGGCCAACAAAGTGGTGAAGCTGCTAGCAGCCAAACAGAAATTGGCCAACGGAGCGAAAGTGGCCATCTTGGGCTTCACCTTCAAGGAAAACTGCCCGGATGTGCGCAATACACGCGTGATCGACATTTATCATGAGTTGAAGTCATATCAACTTGATGTGCATGTGTTTGATCCTGAGGCCGATAGCGACGAGGTGACGAACGAATACGGCATTCAATTATCAACTCCATTTGTTCCGGCCCAATTCGACGCAGCGATTATTGCTGTAGCGCACGAGTCATTCAAAAAATTGGATTGGCAAACAATTAGAAAACAAATTGCAGTCATTTTTGACGTAAAAGGGCTGCTCAATTCCTCACTCACAGACGGAAGACTCTAATGGAAAACATCATCCCTCACAACCACAGCATCACCAAGGAGGATCGGGTAAAACTCCACGGGTATAAGCCGCTGCTCATTTGGTTCACGGGTTATTCCGGGTCGGGCAAATCTACTTTGGCTAACGCGCTGGAAGTGTATCTGCACAACCAAGGAATACCTACGTACCTGCTGGATGGCGACAATATTCGAACCGGCCTGAACAAGGACCTAGATTTCAGCGAAGCAAGCCGAACGGAAAACATCCGCCGCATCGCCGAGGTGTCTAGACTCTTTTTAGATGCCGGCGTGATCGTGCTCACGGCCTTCATTTCTCCCTTCAAAAGCGACCGCCAAGCGGCGCGCGACTTGGTAGGAGAGGCCAACTTCGTGGAAGTCTATGTGGAATGTCCGCTGGAAGTATGCGAACAGCGCGATGTAAAAGGGCTTTATGCCAAGGCCAGAAGAGGCGAAATACCTAACTTCACGGGCATCACATCTCCGTTTGAAGAGCCGGAAAAGCCCAGCGTGAAAGTGAACACCGCCGAGAACGAATTGGAGGTTTGTCTCAAACAATTGATCAATAAAATAGTACCAAAACTGAAATAATGGGTAGCTACAATCTGACACACATCAAAGAACTGGAAGCAGAGTCTATCTACATCTTGCGGGAAGTATTTTCGCAGTTTAAGAACCCTGCCATTTTGTTTTCCGGTGGAAAAGACTCCATCGTGGTGACACGCCTGGCACGCAAGGCGTTTCATCCCGGCAAAATTCCGTTCCCGCTCGTGCATATCGATACGGGGCACAACTTCCCAGAAACGATGAAGTTTCGCGATGATTTGGTCAATCGACTGGGTGTGCGCCTAATCGTAGGGTCTGTGCAGAAGTCAATCGATGAAGGAGCAGCGGTAGAAGAAAAGGGAAAAAACGCCAGCCGAAACGCCATCCAAACCGTGACCTTGCTGAGCACCATCGAGGAGTACCAATTTGATGCGTGTATAGGCGGAGCACGCCGCGACGAAGAAAAAGCAAGAGCCAAAGAACGATTCTTCTCTCACAGAGACGAGTTTGGTCAGTGGGATCCGAAAAACCAACGCCCTGAACTTTGGAATCTCTTCAATGCTAAACATCACCAAGGTGAGCATTTCCGTGTGTTCCCCATCTCCAACTGGACAGAAATGGACGTGTGGCAATACATCATGTCAGAAGGCATTGACATTCCGTCGCTTTATTTTGCCCATGACCGTGAGGTAATCTGGAGGAGTAACACGTGGTTGCCGGTTTCAGAATTTATCAAAATCGCACCGGATGATAAGATTGTCACCAAGCATTTGCGCTTCCGCACCTTGGGTGACATCACAATAACGGGTGGTATTGAATCGGATGCCGATACATTGGAAAAAATCATAGAAGAGGTGGCCTCTGCGCGCCAAACCGAGCGAGGAAACAGAGAGGACGACAAACGATCAGAAACCTCGATGGAAGACAGAAAGCGCGAGGGATACTTCTAATCACAAACGAACAAGAAATTATGAGCGGATATTTAGATATGGAATTGCTCCGGTTCACCACCGCAGGGAGCGTAGACGATGGAAAAAGCACGCTGATCGGGCGTTTGCTATATGATTCCAAGTCCATTTTCGAAGATCAGTTGGAGCAGGTGCGCCTCTCAAGCGAGCGCAAAGGACTGGCAGATACCGACCTAGCCTTACTTACTGACGGATTGAAAGACGAGCGCGAGCAGGGCATCACTATAGATGTGGCCTATCGCTACTTTGCTACACCCAAGCGCAAGTTCATCATTGCGGACACCCCGGGTCACATTCAATATACCCGAAACATGGTGACAGGTGCATCTACCGCCAACGTAGCGCTCATCTTGGTGGATGCTCGCAAAGGCGTGATTGAGCAAACCCGAAGGCACTCCATCATTGCGTCGCTGCTGCAGATTCCGCACATTATTGTGTGCATCAACAAGATGGACTTGGTGGACTATAGCCAGGAAGTGTATGACCGCATTGTGGCAGAATACGAAGATTTTGCATCGAAGTTGGAAGTGAAAGACGTTCGATTTGTGCCAATCAGCGCATTGAAGGGTGATAACGTAGTGAACAGAAGCACCAATATGCCGTGGTATGAAGGCAGCACATTGATGTACACACTCGAGCACATCCACATTGGAAGTGATCACAACCACATCGACTGCCGATTCCCCGTGCAGATGGTCATTCGGCCAAAGACGGATGAGTTCCACGATTTCCGCGGTTTTGCCGGACGCATAGCCGGTGGCATCTTCAAACCCGGCGATGACGTGCTGGTATTGCCCTCCGGCTTTACCACCAAAATCAAATCCATAGAAACGTTCGACGGACCCATTCAAGAAGCATTTGCGCCCATGTCTGTGACGATGACACTGGAAGATGAAATCGACATTGGCCGTGGCGACATGATCGTACGATCAAATAACCAACCACACCAGTTGCAAGATGTGGATGTGATGGTGTGCTGGCTGAATCCGAAAGGGCCCAACCCACGGACAAAGTACACACTGAAGCATACAACGAACGAGGTGAAAGCGATGATCAAGGAAGTACGTTACAAATTGGACATCAATACACTGCACCGAAACGAGCAAGATGTGAACGTGGGAGCCAATGATGTTTGCCGCATGCAACTGCGCACCACCAAGCCGCTTTTGGCCGATTCGTACCGTAAAAACCGCATCACCGGCAGCATCATCTTGATTGATGAGGGAACGAACGAAACGGTAGCTGCCGGAATGATTATCTGAGTATGAACTTGAACCTTAACGATCTGTTGGCAAAAGCCGAGAAAGCCGCACGAGCTGCGGGTGTGGAGATTTTGAAGATCTACGAAAGTGGTGATTTCTCTATCGAAGCAAAAGCGGACAATTCACCGCTTACGCTAGCCGACAGAGCGGCGCACAATGCCATTGTACGTGTGTTGACGGAAACCAACGTGCCCATTTTGAGCGAGGAGGGAAGATCAATTCCCTACGAAGAGCGTAAAAATTGGGACTATTTCTGGATGATTGATCCGCTTGACGGCACGAAGGAATTCATCAAAAAAAATGGTGAATTCACGGTGAATATTGCACTCATTCATCAAAATAGGCCAATTCTCGGTGTTGTATATCCACCTGTATTGAACCAAATGTATGCGGCCATAAAAGGGCAAGGGGCTACACTAGATGAAAAAAAGATCCATGTATCGGGTAAGCGATTGAATGAAGCAGGATTGAAGGCGGTCGCCTCGCGCTCGCACATGAGCCCTGAGACGGAGGAGTTTTTGGCCGAATTGAATAATCCGGTGCTGGTTTCAAAGGGCAGTTCCTTGAAATTGCTGATGGTGGCAAGTGGGGAAGCCGATGTATATCCGCGTTTTGGCCCTACGATGGAGTGGGACACGGCCGCTGCACAAATAGTAGTGGAAGAAGCCGGTGGGCAGGTGCTGCATACTGACCAAAAGAGTGCTGTAACATACAACAAAGAGAATCTGCTTAATCCCTTCTTTATCGTGCTGGGTTACCTATAGATCAATTTTTAGGTTTTCGAAAAAAGTATATTTTTTCTTTCTTTTATTATATCTAAAAAATTCCTAATGTTGTTGTTCGGCATTTGATCATGGACGTACTTCTGTGCATAACGACCTCTTTTCTCATCGCGTTTTCGGCGCTACCCATTATTATTCGGGTATTCCGATCGATCGATTTGCTGGATGCACCTGACAGGCGAAAAGTGCATAGTGTTGGTACACCAGCCATGGGCGGCATAGCCATTTTTCTTGGTTGTTTGGTTTCCTTACTCTTCTGGGTACAATTGGCCGAACTCGCCACCATCAAGTTTCTCTTACTTCCTTTGTTTTTCGCCTTTTTGCTGGGCATACGCGACGACATTTCCAGTTTACAGGCTTTAGATAAACTCACCATTCAAGTGTTTGCCGCTTTGTTGGTGGTGTTTGTGGCGGATATTAAGTTTTCCGGATTGTACGGCCTCTTTGGCCTAACCGACTTACCTACCGGCTTTGCGGAATTCTTATCCATTTTTGTAATTGTAGGGTTAACCAATGCCTTCAACCTTATTGACGGCATTGATGGATTGGCAGGTAGCATAGCCGTGTTGGTGATGAGCATTTTCGGCTGGTGGTTTTTTGAAACTGGGCACTCCACATTGGCTTTCTTAAGTTTTTCTTTCGCCGGGGCAGTTTTAGCCTTTCTTTTCTTTAACTGGGCGCCTTCCAAGATTTTCATGGGCGATACCGGATCACTCGTGTTGGGTTTTGCTCTTGCCGCGCTGATGATCAAGTTTATTGATTTGAATTACCTCTTGCCCGTGCGTCACCCCATGTTTTTGCAGGCACCTATAGCCATGTCGTTCGCCTTGTTGGTTTTGCCGGTATATGATACGCTTAGAGTTTTCATCATTCGATTCTTAGCCGGACGATCACCTATGTCGCCGGACAAAAACCACGTGCACCACATCTTACTCAAACTGGGACTCAATCATAGCCAATCTACCTTGGTACTCGTCGGATTCAATTTGACGGCTATCACCATAGCATATTTCTTGCAACCTTTGGGCAACAATTGGCTGTCATTGATCATACTGGTGCTGGCCGCTTCTTTCGGCCTGTTTCTAGACCTGCGCCTCAAACGAAAAATTGCCCAACTTTCTGAAAATCGTAACAAGGCTTCTATTGCCTAGTTCGGGTTAAATTTGCCGCTTCAATAGCGGGCAGATGATCGACGAACTAAAGAAAATTCAACAAGAAATCACACAAGCAGTAGTACAATCAGCTGATGAACTCGAAGCATTTCGAATGAAATTCATCAGTCGAAAAAGTGTGTTTCAGGATATGTTCGAGCGATTCAAAGAACTGCCGGGCGAACAAAAACGGCAAGTAGGTCAAACCTTGAATGAGGTGAAAGAGTTGGCGTTGAGCAAATTCAAGGAATTGGCCGAATCGACATCCTCACGATCCCTCTCGGATGATTTACCTGATCTCACTTTGCCTCCGGTGGCTTTTCAGGCCGGTAGCGTGCACCCCATTTCGCAGACCTACTTTCGCATCATCGAGATTTTCGAACGACTAGGTTTCAATGTGGCTGATGGTCCCGAAATGGAAAGTGATTGGCACAATTTCACCGCGCTTAATTTTCCTCAAAATCATCCTGCCCGACAAATGCAGGACACCTACTTTTTGTCGGAAGACAAAGAGTACCTACTGCGCACGCATACATCGAATGTGCAGATACGCCTAATGTCGAGCCGAAAGCCGCCTTTCAGAGCCATCATGCCGGGGCGGGTTTATCGCAATGAAGCCATTTCGGCACGCGCGCATTGTTTCTTTCATCAGGTGGAAGGATTGGTGATCGACAAAGACATTTCGTTCAAAGACCTGAAGCAAACGCTCTATCATTTTTCTAAGGAGATGTTTGGCAAAGACACACAGCTACGCTTGCGCCCGTCCTATTTCCCCTTCACCGAGCCGAGTGCCGAAATTGACATCAGTTGCTTTATCTGCAAAGGTGATGGATGCAAGATTTGCAAACATTCGGGTTGGGTGGAAATAGCCGGAGCGGGTGTGGTGGATCCTAATGTGTTGGAAAATTGCGGCATAGACCCGGACGTATATAGCGGCTGGGCATTCGGCATGGGCATAGAGCGGATCACCATGCTGAAATACCAACTGGACGATCTGCGGCTGTTTTCGGAGAATGATCTGCGGTTTTTGAGGCAGTTTTAATTGACGAACTTGTCCAAGGCGGGCGTCTTCCCTCCGCGCCACTCTTTTACGATTTTTCCGGTAGGATCGATAAGCATATATGTTGGGAAAATGGTGATTTCAAAGGCTTTAAAGATTGATCCGTTCGGGTCTCTCAAATTTGTCCACGTTATTTTTTCCTTCCTTTCCTTCTGATATTCCAGCCACGTTTTTTGATCCCGGTCGTTCCAAAGAACTACAAAATCGACGTATTTCTCATATTGCTGATGCAATGCGGCCACTTTATCAATCCCCAAAATGCAATACCCGCAATATGAAGCTGAAAAATCAATTAAAGTCCATCTGTCTTTCACTAACCTTATGGTGTCAAGATTACCATCCTTATTAGTTGCCATGAATTGAATCAGACTTTTACTTGATGGATCAAATTGAATTGATGACGGCACATTATTGGATATTTGGCAAAAGCTTTCAATCGATAAGGCAATAACGAAAAGATGGAGAAAGATGAATCTTACCATAGCTTACAGCAACTCTCCAATAATCTTCTCCTCAGAATACCCTTCGGCTTCTGCCTTGAAATTTCGCACAATTCGGTGGCCAAGCACGGCTGACGCCACTGCCTTCACATCTTCAATGTCGGGTGAATACTTGCCATTCATAAGGGCGTGGCACTTCGCACCATAGATCAAATATTGACTGGCGCGTGGGCCAGCGCCCCATTCCAAGTATGTTTTGGCCAATGCATGTGCTTTGGGCGAATCCGGACGGGTTTTCGCCACTAATGATACGGCGTATTCGAGCACATTATCGGTCAACGGTACTTTTTTGATGAGTTGCTGATAGGCCAATATTTCATCTTTGCTCAATACCGCCTCTAGTTCTGCTTTAGACTCGGAGGTAGTGCGACGCACAATTTCCAATTCCTCTTCGTACGACGGATAATCGAGTTTGATCATGAACATAAAGCGATCAAGCTGCGCCTCCGGCAATGGATAGGTTCCTTCTTGTTCGATGGGGTTTTGAGTAGCCAACACAAAGAAGGGACGATCCAACGTGTAGTCATTTCCACCAACAGTCACGGTTTTCTCTTGCATCGCCTCCAACAGCGCCGACTGGGTCTTTGGTGGCGTACGGTTGATCTCATCGGCCAAAATAACATTGGAGAATACCGGCCCGCGCACAAAGCGCAAGTTGCGATCTTTGTCCATCGTTTCAGACCCCAAAATATCAGATGGCATCAAATCGGGCGTGAATTGTATGCGGTTCGATTCAAGAGACAGACATTTCGATAGCGTCTGCACGAGCATAGTTTTAGCCAGTCCGGGTACACCTACGAGCAGTGCATGACCGTCACAAAATATGGCAATGAGCATCAGTTTCACTACTTCATCCTGACCCACAATGACCTTCGCTATTTCTCCCTTCAGCTTGGCAGATGCCTGTGCCAATCCGTCTGCCAATTCTACATCTGTCTTCTTCTTTGCCATGTTCTTTTTTCTAATCCCTAATATTACGAAAGGAGGGACAAATTGATGATGATCCCGTTCTTTAACTCCAAAACTTTTGAATAACCTGCATTAATTCAGTGTGTACGGCAGATCCCCCAACCACAATCTCTCGACCGAACAGATAATTGTCTCCTCCGGAGAAATCCGTGACTTCACCGCCCGCCTCTTGAACAATAAGCGCTCCGGCCGCAATATCCCATGCATTGATATTGCACTCGAAATAAGCCTCCCCTCGGCCGCATGCCACATACGCACAATCAACAGCCGCACTGCCTATACGCCTCAATCCGTGTGTCCGTGCCATCAGCTCCCCCATGATCTGTAAGTACTGATCCTTTTTTGCAAAAGGTTTCACTGGCAGTCCGGTCAGAAAAAGGCCATCATTCAATGCGGTTGTTGACGATACCGCGATGCGCTCGCCGTTGAGATAGGCGCCTCCACCTTTCCATGCGCAAAAAGATTCGGAACGATTCACTTCATACACCACGCCCGACAGAAGCTCCTTCTCTCGCGCCAGCGCTATACTGACGGCATAGGCGGGAATGCCATGAATGAAGTTGGTGGTGCCATCTAGCGGGTCCACAATCCAACGCAATTCGGCATCCGATTGCGCCACCGTTTCCTCCTCGGTGAGAAAACCTGCCTCCGGAAGCAACAAGGTCAATTGCTTGGTGATCATTGCTTCGGCCGTTTTGTCTACATAGGAGACCATGTCGTTTTGACCTTTAGTTTCTGCTTGTGACCAGCTAAAAGTTTTGCGTTGCGCAGCAATGTAAGCCCCTGCTTCCTTCGCTATCCTTTCAACTTCCTTTGTGAGTAATTCCAGATTATCCATGAGCCGCAATAACTACAACAAATTCCCCTTTAATACCTTGTTTTGAATCAAAATATGAGATCAACTCGGCAGGAATGCCTGTTTTGGTTTCTTCAAATTTCTTCGTCAATTCTCGAGAAACAGACACCCTTCGCTCAGGCATGACTTCCTTTAGTTCACTCAACAGTTTCATGATTCTGTGTGGCGACTCATAGATCACCTGCGTACGGGACTCGGCTGCCAGTTGTTCGATGCGGGTCTTCCTGCCCTTTTTCTGCGGCAAAAAACCCTCGAAAACGAATCGATCTGTCGGGAAGCCGGATTTGATAAGCGCCGGCACAAATGCGGTGGCGCCCGGTAAGGCCTCAATCTCTAAATCATTTTCCAAAACTGCCCGTGCCAACAAAAACCCCGGATCAGATATGCCCGGCGTGCCTGCATCGGTGATCAAGGCTATCTGCGTGCCTAGGCGAAGTTTGCCCAACACGTGATCCACCTTTTTGTGCTCGTTGTGCGCATGAAAACTCTCCATGGGTGTTCGCACGTCGTAGTGCCTGAGTAAAAAGCCAGATGTGCGCGTGTCTTCGGCCAAAATAATATCAACGGCCTTGAGCGTCTCCACCGCTCGAAAAGTGATATCTCCCAGATTACCAATGGGCGTGGGCACAAGGTACAGTTTGCCGTTAGTTTGCTCCATCTGACAATACGTTATCAATAGCCTTGGCAAGCGCCCTGTCTTTTTCCGTCACCACGTTTCCGGCATCATGAGTAGATAGCCGAATCTCCACACGATTCCACGTGTTTGACCATGTTGGGTGGTGGTTGTGCTGCTCAGCTAGTAAGGCCACTCGAGTCATAAAGGCAAATGCTTCGCTGAAATCAGCAAATACAAATTGGCGCACCATCTGATTGTTTTCCTCTTTCCACATAGTCATAAAGCGATACATCCTTCGATCAGCGAGGCATTGCGATAAACGCCGATCACCTCTTCGGCTACTGTAATGCGCGCACGAATAGTCACACTCACATAGTTACCCTTGCTGCTAGGGCGCTGCGTGATTTCCCCTTCTGTCCACAAAGCCTCCACCTCTGCCACGGCATGCAGGGGCACAATAAACTTAAAAATATACAGCCCAGGAAACGTATGCTGTGAATCCAGCTTTTCTCTAAAGCCCTCGGTATCCCAACTCATGGTGATGAAGATAAAAAAAGCCGAGCTTTTTCACCCGGCTTTCTTTGTTGAATTCTTAGAAGAATTTGTAGCGCTTGTCTTCCAGTCCGGACAATTCCTTCACCGCGTTATCTAAATCCTGCGAGATGAGCACGCGGAAGTAAGTAAGCGGAAAGTCGGTCATGACCATCTTGCGAGAGGCCCGCTGATTGGCCAATTGCTGCAGGTACATGGTGTAATCCTCAGTTGGTTGCGCTTCGCTCTTCTTGATGAGCTTCATGATGAGCACACCATTCGTCGATTCGAAAGGTGCAGTCACTTCGCCTTCCTTCAGAGAGAAAGCAAGTCCTACCGCCTCAGGTGCAAGTCCAATTCCCGTGATGGACGTGGACGAAAGCGTAAAGGTGGCTTCTTGCGTGCTGGCACCTTTGCCATATTCTGCCACTATTTCTTCAAAGGTTTTATTGCCCGATTTTGCCAATTTATCTGCGATAATTTTCGCCTTCTTCTGGTTACGCACCTTCATGGTCACCTCATTTTCTACATCGGCGATGCGAGCCAATCCTTCTTCTTGAATGCCTGTCATAGTGGCTACCACGTAGGTGTCGTCCATTTCAAAAACATCGGATATGGCATCTACTTCGGCCTCATTGTAAAGCCAAAGAACAAGAGATCGGGCTTTTTGTATGCCGCCTATGCGCTGTGCTTGATTGGCTACACGTGTTTGCTTTTGAACTTCCAATCCACGCTCAGTGGCAACAGCTTCAAATTGGGCAGCATCCTTTACCGAAGATTGAAATTCAGCGGCCATTTTATAAGCGGCTTCCAATGATTCATTTGAAACAAAGAATTCCTTTTCGATGATCGCCACTTTGAATTGAGTATTGCTTTTAGGCTCATCAATTCGGATAATGTGGTAGCCAAACTCTGTCTCTACTACACGAGGAATGATGCCCGTGCCTGAGTGACCAAAAGCGGCATCTTTAAAAGGCTGAGCGAAATTTCCAAATTCACCAAAATACCCTAGGTCACCTCCTCTGTTTGCATTTGATGGATCTTGGCTGTACTCTGCAGCCAACGCGCTAAAATCACCGCCCGAGCGCGCCTTTCTCAGCACATCCTCTGCTTTAGCTTTGGCAGTCGCCTTGGCCTCATCTGAGGTGTCATCCCATCTGATCAAAATATGACTCGCCTTTACGGCGTATTCCGGACCGGGTCCCGATGAAGTCATTTTATAAATAACCATACGATCGGCCAATGTTATGGGGCCGGCTGTAGAATCTTCGGCTAACGGCTTTCCATTCGCGAAAAGATACTCAGGAAGGCTTTCCAATCGGTAGGTCATGAACGGGAAGCCACCATCCGTGTTCAGTGCAGCGTATGTAGAGTCGTTTTGGGCATTCTTCAGACCCTGCAACAGCTCGGCTACTTCCTCTCTCACAGCAGCCGAATCTTTCGCCGATGGCTTGATATCAAAAGACACATAGGCAATGTCTCTAGATTCCTCTCTGTCGTATTCTTTTGGTTTAGATTCAATGTATGCCTGCATTTCATCCTCTGTCACGGCAATGGTAGAATCCACGATGGAGGAGTATGCTACGTACACATACTCTGCAGTGACACTTGAGTTTTGTGATTGATATTCTGCTCGAGCCTCTGCTTTAGTCACGTAATTTGTTTTGTCCAACAGCCGATCCATCATCATCATCATTCGGCTGTCAGCGAGCGTGCTCTCAAACCGAATCCACGCTTCTTGTTGCTCCACAGGCGCTTGGCTCATTTGCTGCAAGAAGGCCACCACTTGTTCTTTGTCGAATTGGCCGGTCTGTTGATTGCCCATCATTTGGATTACGTGCGGGTGAATGTTGTCACCCTGAACCATATCAATTTGCTCGGCCTCACTGATAGCCATGCCCAACGCTTCGTACTGAGGCTTGTAGGCTAGGTCTACCAAGAAGGACTGCCAGGCTTGGTTTCTGATACTTTCGATTTCGTCTCCCTGCGGATTACGACCGGCATTCATTACGAAGACGCTAGATAGCACGTTCACACGCTCTTGAAATTCTTCATAGGTGATCTCAGCCCCGTCAATTTCAGCGATTCCACGATCTTGTCCGCCAAATAATCCAACGGTGCTGGGGTCGCCTAGTATAAATGCGGCCAGTGCCAAAACAATGAGGACAACCAAGATTCTTCCGCCTTTGTCCCGTAACGTATTAATAATTGCCATGCTTGCTTTTGAGTTAAGGACGGCAAAAATAGAACTATTGCCAACTATATAAAAATCTTTCTAAACCTTTGATTACAAGGCTTCTTCGGGGGTCAGAACAGTCAGCTTCACCGTGCCGATTCTGTTGTCCTCAACCGTCATTATTTGGAAGGAGAAACCACTTATTGCGATGTGGTCATCGGCTGATGGTATATCTTCATGGATGGTGAGAATGAGGCCGCCCAAGGTGTCATAATCGCCCTCAGGTAAGCCCAAACCGTATTTTTCATTGAGGTAGTCCACTTCATGACGCGCGCTGAGCAGATACGTTCTTTCGTCCAATTGCTGCTCGGTGAGGTCTTCATAGTCATGCTCGTCTTCTATTTCACCGAAAATCTCCTCCATGACATCCTCCATACTAACAATGCCGGATGTGCCGCCATATTCATCTACTACCCATGCCAGGCTTTTGCGTTCCGTAATAAATTGAATTAAAAGCTCATTGGCCGGCATGGTTTCTGGAACAATGATAATTGGGGTGAGAATGTCCTTGATGGCCTCCGGTCTTTTGAACATCTCCAAAGAGTGACAATAACCGACGATTTCATCTATCGAGTCTTTATAGATAATGATTTTAGAATGTCCCGATGTTATAAAGGCCTGTCGGAGAACATCAATGGGCTCTTCGATATCAACTGCCACTATTTCCGTGCGAGGGATCATGCACTCACGAATTTTTACCGTTTTGAATTCAATGGCATTGTTCAAGATTTTGGCATCCACTTCTGAGTTCTTGTCTTCATTGGTGGACAAGGTCTGTTTTATATAATTATTGAGGTCAGTCAAACCGAAAACAGGCCTATCTTCAGAATAATCGTATCTAAAAATCTTCTCAATAAAGAATCGGGAAATACCCACGACGATAAGCGTGATAGGGTACATCACAAAATAAATGACCGCCATCGGTAAGGCAAGGATTCTGGCAAGTCTATCCGGATTGAGCAGGACCAAGCTTTTCGGCAGAAACTCTGCGGTAACCAGCACGATCAAGGTGGAAATGAGTGACTGGCTAATAAGCATGAGCACTTTTGAATCAGACGGGATGACCACATCGAGCATGGGCTCCATGAGGTGAGCCATGTAGATACCATAGAGCACATTGACGATGTTGTTGCCCACGAGGGTGGTGGCCAAAAAATGCGCCTGATTCCCTACAAATCTTGACAAAATACGCCCTGCCAGGGTGCCGTGTTGCCGCAACACTTCGATATGAAGCTTATTGGCTGAGACAAACGCAATTTCCATCCCCGAGAAGAAGGCGGAAAATACCAAACAGATCAAAATAACTACCTGATCGCTCATTTGCGCGTGTTTTTACGGTATCCGTATGTAAACAAAGCGGCTAAACTAAGCATGAATAGCCAATATGCCTCGGCCCACCCGATACTTAATCCTTGATGAACGCCTATGACTAAGAACGTCACAGCAGCTACAAATAAGAGGACATCAATTAGTTTCACCTGGTTTTGTTATGCCTTCCTCAATGCTAAAAGTACCGGCTGGTTTCAAAATTTTATAGGTTGTAAAGTCATCATTAGCCGTGAGGCCTTCACCTGTATGAATTTCGTCTTCCGTGCGAATGGTCACAAATCGCTCGGTATAAAATTCCTCTTTTTTCGGATCCCAGAAAAGCTCCTCGGTAGTGAGCTCGTCTCCGTTGGTCACATTCTTTACATGCACATTGCCGGTTCCCTTATAGAGGTTCTTTTCCTTTTCGTAGAATGCGTAATCGGACTTGAAGGTTGAGCTGATTTCACCCATGTCATCGAAGTATTGAAGGAAGAGACCCTTTTTCCATTCACGATGGCCGTTTTCAAAGACTTCTTCAATTGGTGCCTGGATTTTGAGCATCACAATCGCAGAATCACTCAAGAATGTATCCACATCATCGAGCCGCATGATCGGTCCTGTGTAAACAGGCTTCTCGGATAAATCGACCTTAGGGCCACAGGCAACCAGTACCAGTAGGCCAATAAAAAAACGGCCATAGGAGACTATGACCGTCAAAAAATGTCTTTTAGACCTACTATTAATTGGCCGGGCGTCTATCAAGGGTTACAGTCGTGTTTATCCAGCAATTTACTTTCATTTGCTCGCCTTCGCTATAGTTCCCATTGAAAAGCTCTTCGCTAGATGGAAACTGCGCTTTGGCTTTGGCCATAGCCGAGCCGTCACCGGCCTTTTGATACATATTGTACGCTGCAATAAATACCGCTCTATCCTTAACCATGTCCTGTTTGCCGGCACAATCATCGAAAGAGTTCATATAAAGATCGCCGATGAGCTTGTAGGCATCTGACAAGGAGGGGTCAACATCCAGTGCCTTGTAGGCATAGTCTCTTGAAGAGGATTTCAACCCTTGAGTAGCTTTTATTCGGGCAATTTTCAAATAGAGATCACCTTTCTTCACGTTTTCATCTGTCAGCGTCAATGCTTGTTCGAAGTATTTGATAGCCGTCTCTTTATCATCAGCAAGGGCAGCTTGTCCGCCGATGAATATCTTGATGCCGTAAGAGGGCTCACTAGCGTCCACAACCTTGGCGGCCTTTAATGCCAGCGGATCATCAATGCACTTGCCTGTAAGCATCATTTTGAAGATTTTTTTAGCCAAATCCAATTCGGGATTAGTCTCGAATTTGGGTCCAAAGTCGCTAATAATAATCTGGCAATCGATAACCGGCACAATGGCGAGCAATAGTTTCTCCACATTATCACGAACACTTGGATGAACCTTGGCTCCATTGGCTTCCTTGTAATCAATCATATCAGAGATAATGAAATACTTATCCAACACAGCAGCGTCGGTCAGCGGGTTGCCGAAGGCTTTGTATCTGCGCAAGACATCCATATATGCCACGAGGTTTCCATCGAACATGGCATTCTTATTCAGTTCATAGGTTCGGTCAAACAAGTTGAGCAATTCCTGAATGCGCGTTTTGTCATCCTTTAAAATCTTGTAGGCCACCAACGCCTTTCTATTGATTACATCCGGCTCGTCGTTAAAATATTTGATGCGTAAATCAAACATTTCGAGGGTTTTTTCACCTAATGCTTTCTTTTTAACGGGATCAGTTTCAACATTCCATAGATTCTCATAAATCTTAGCCCCATTTATATAGATAGACTTATTGAGGTTGGGTGTATTCACAAGCAACCACTCCAAATGAGTAGCAGCCTCCGCGTAATTGTCGGCCTTCAAAGCATCTGTGTAAAGGGCATTATTTGCTTTTGCTTTGTCCGGATCACTGCCCCAGCACCAGCCGTCCTCGCACTGAGCCATCGCCGAATGACCAGTAAATAGAACAATGAGCACTGCCAATTGCTTAAAAGTCTTCATTTCACTAAGATGTTTAATCATACCTTATTAAGATGTTTAATCATACCTTCTCTTGATGAACCATCGATCACTCATCGTGGCTCCAATAACAATCCTAAAATAGTTTTCTCTTATCAGGCCGTTTTCGAGTGTGCCAAGTCTTCCATATTTAAATGCCCAGTCAAGATTTGAATATCCTACAGGAAAGGAACCTCCAAAATTGATACCAAGTTCATTTATTTGGACTCCATTAATTACCACGGGGATTGATCCAAAATTGAACCCTGCACGGTAAGAAACCCTTTTCAAATAGTTAGTAACACTTGCGTAATCAGGAATAAATTGTCCCCCAACCGCCACTTTATAAGTATCCCTGAAACGATCAATACCGTCATCGTTTATTGACCAATTACTTGTTGAAAAATCCACACCCAAAATCAATTTATTCAAGATTTGGTATGAGATACCAACACCAACAGTCGAGGGTAGTGGATACTGAAATGGTTCATTCTCAACTATCAAGGTTTTGGCAAGTGTTGAATTTATTAACCACTGGTTTTGTCTTGCATTAAGCTCACCTCTGTTTTCATAAATCAAGCCAAAATTAATTACCCGATTGTCACCGAGAGTCTTTCTATACCCCAATGCCACATCAAATTTAGCTCCACGAAAAGACGACTGATCCATAAAATCTACAGATAACGAATACAAGGAGTCAGTTAAATATGTAGTTTCTTGATTGATTGTCGATCCTGCCACAAAGGATACGCGACCTCCCACATACAGGCCCTTTTTTAAGTGAAAGCCGTTAGACCACTGATAAGCCGTAAGTCCGCCGGAACCTCTATAGCTGATTATTGCTTTTGTTTGATCGCTCAGATCAACCCCGGAAAAAGTCCTATTATTTACAGTGCTGTAGGGAGAAATTCCAAGAGCAGACGTCCACTTTCCAGCTACCACCGGAAAGGAGAGGGAAAAAAATCTCATTCCACCCGCCACACTTCTTGTCTCAATTTCAGAGCTGCTGATTTTTCTCCTATCCATCTCCAATCCTACCTGAAATTGAGTTGATGCATTCAACGGCAAAAAGGCTGGATTTACGAGGTTTATGTTTGAAACTGCAGGAGTTCCGATCCCCACCTCTCCCATACCCACATTGTGTGGCAGGCCTTGGTAGTTGATCAAACCAACGCCTCTGTTAGAGTATACCGACGACACAGACTGACCTGTGGCCACCACCGATACGAGTACCAAAAAAAGAAAAGCAATGCTCTTAATATCCTTCATTAAACTTCCAAATAGCGTGCAATCCACCGAGCACAATTTTTGAGCCTGCAAAGATGGACGCTTTTATGTTGGATTCAAAGCCCGGTTGCCAACCTCCGGTCAATACCACCTGTAATCGGTCATATTTTTTGTTAAATGATTCTAAATGGGCCTGTATTTCTAGTTTCAGCCCTTGTTCTGCCCCAATGCGCATACAAGATTCGGTGGACTTGCCAACCAACTGGGCAGGTGGCTCCCCACCGGTATATAATCGAGGTAAACCACTCGTGAACTCATGCATGGCTCGGTAGCGCATGTCTAAGCCCGGCGAAATAATTCCGCCCCGAAAGGTGCCATCCGCCGTGACCAAATCATAGGTAATACACGTGCCGGAATCGATCACTAAAATGTCTGTGTACGGAAACAAAGTCCAAGCACCCACGGCAGCAGCTACCCGATCCATTCCCAGCGTTTGGGGAGTTTCGTAATCGACTTTGAGGGGTAGCGGTGTTGTGTGGTGAAGGGTGAATTCATGCGAAAGGAACTGACGATGGTCTGCCTTTGATACGGTGCAAACCACATAATAAGCGTCTTCAAAAAAGGCTACCAAAGACGTAAGATCATCGAAGCGCTGAACCTCCCCAACTTCGCTCGCGTGAAATTCTGCCGCTTTGATTGAGGAATTCCCAATATCGACACCTATAACTTTACGGCCATCCACGCCTCTTTTGATTTGAAAATGAAAAACAAAACTACTGTACTTGGTCTAATGAGTGGCAGTTCATTGGATGGACTTGACGCTTGCTTGGCTCAATTCGAAAAAATTGGCGATATGTGGGCCTATCACATTTTGGAATCCACCACTTTTCCGTTTCCCAAAGATCTCGCAAGCAAGCTTAAAAATTCTCCAACATTAGATGCACAGTCCTTGCTGGCACTAGATGTGACATACGGTCTTTGGATCGCCAAAAACATTTCTTCGCTAGTCGAACATGCAGATTTGATTTCGGTACATGGCCACACGGTCTTCCACAGTCCGGCTGACAGGGTGAGTTTGCAAATAGGATCCGCGGAGGTCATTCATTTGCAAAGCGGAAAGCCCGTAGTGTCACAATTTAGAAATACGGACATCCTCCTTGGGGGCCAAGGCGCACCATTAGTGCCCATGGGAGAAAAGTTACTGTTCCCTTCTTTTGATGCCTTTTTAAACTTGGGTGGAATTTGCAATGCGACTTTTCGGAAAGAAAATAGGTGGTTAGCAGGAGATATTGGTCCTTTTAACCAAGTGTTTAATCACTACGCGTCTATGTTGGGACATGCCTTGGATGCGGATGGTGAAATAGCCCGCTCCGGGCAATTGATCCCGGAATTGATACAATCGTGGGCGGACAATCCTTATTTCCGACAACCTTTCCCCAAATCCTTGGCCAACCAATGGGTCTCCAGCCATTTTCTTGATATCAAAAAATTTCGCCCCTCTGACATCCTGCATTCGTTTGCTCATTTCATTACCGATCAACTATCCGCTGTGATTTCCGGCAACAATCCCGAGCGATTGATGATTACGGGGGGAGGAGCGTATAATAGTTTTGCCATGGAATTACTGCACCAAAAATGCAAAACGGAGATCAATATCCCTGACTCACGGTTGATCGACTGCAAGGAAGCACTCATTTTCGGCCTTCTCGGCTTGCTCCGTTGGAGACACGAAGTGAATGTATTGTCGTCTTGCACAGGTGCCCATCGGGACTCATCGAGTGGCGTTATTTATCAGTAGTCAAATTGGTTAGTTTTGCGCCTCCCAAACAACAAACCCGATGAAAGAACTCCTCAAGAAATTTGAAAACAAAACACCTGAAATTGTATTCGAATGGTCTGATCCTGAGACCGATGCGCGTGGTTGGGCCGTGATTAACTCGCTGCGGGGCGGTGCAGCCGGGGGTGGCACTCGCATGCGCAAGGGCCTGGACAAGCGAGAGGTAGAATCGTTGGCCAAAACGATGGAAATCAAATTTACTGTCTCCGGACCACAGATAGGTGGGGCTAAATCCGGGATCAACTTTGATCCGAACGACCCACGCAAACAAGACGTTTTGAAACGCTGGTATCGTGCCGTTTCGCCCATTTTGAAAAATTACTACGGAACCGGCGGAGATTTAAACGTGGATGAAATACACGAGGTGATTCCCATTACAGAAGATTACGGCTTGTGGCACCCGCAAGAGGGCATAGTAAATGGACATTTTAGTCCTTCCAAGCCGCAAAAAATTCATATGATCGGGCGGTTGCGTCAAGGTGTTTCTAAAATCATCGAAGACAGCAACTACATTCCGGACAATTCGGATAAAAAATACACCATCGCCGACATGATCACGGGCTATGGTGTGGCAGAAGCTGTAAAGCATTATTACACGCTTTGGGGTGGCGATATCACTAAAAAACGCGCGATCATTCAAGGCTGGGGTAATGTGGGTGCCACGGCGGCACTGTACCTTTCTAAGTACGGAGTAAAAATCGTGGGTATAATCGATCGTGCAGGTGGGGTCATATCCGCAGAAGGCATGACACTCGACCAAATCAAGCAGCTTTTTCACGATCGAGCGCACAATACACTCATAAGTGACAAACTGCTACCTTTCGATGAGGTCAATAATAAAATTTGGCATACCGGAGCGGAGATTTTCATACCGGCTGCTGCATCTCGACTTGTCAATCGAGACCAAGCAGAAGCATTGATCAAGAATGGGCTGGAGGTGGTTTCCTGTGGTGCCAATGTGCCGTTTAACGATCCGGAAATATTCTATGGAGCCACCGCCGAGTATGTGGACACGCATGTGGCGCTACTTTCAGACTTTATAGCCAATTGCGGAATGGCACGTACGTTCGCTTACTTAATGGATCCAAAAAGTGACGATCACTTGACCGATCAAGGCATATTTGAAGACATTTCCCAAACGATCGAACGCGCATTGCGGCGAGTACATGAGAAGAATCCCTCCAAAACAAAGCTTTCTGAGACGGCCTTCGAAATTGCACTTGCTCAACTATTATAGGAGTGGTGTTTGCATTTCTGCTCGCATCCCATAATTTTAGGGGTGCGGGTAGAGATACACGCAAACTGTGCCTAAATGAACGTTTTTGTCAAAATCCTACTCTTTATCAGCCTTTGTCTTTTAGGTCTGAGTGTGCGGGCACAAGAAAATGTTCAAGAGCGGCATTCCCAGCAGGTCGAAGAAGTCAGCCAAGCACATGCATCGACTGTCGAACACGCCCGTGCTTCACCAACGCCCTGGAGTGTAATTCCATTCGTCTTGTTGCTCGTAATGATCGCCACGGGCCCCTTGTTTTACGAGCATTTTTGGCACAAAAACTATTCCTATGTGGCCCTAGGTCTGGCCGCTTTGGTGGTTGGGTATTATTTGATCGGCTTGCACAATCAGCACAGCCCTATTCATGCGTTTGCAGAATACATACAATTTATAGCCCTGCTGACAGGTCTTTATGTGGCATCCGGTGGGATTATGATCATTGTGGATAAAGGGGCAAAGCCAGGCACTAACATCGCCATACTGCTGTTCGGCGCTGTGATCGCCAATGTGATCGGAACCACCGGAGCGTCCATGCTGCTCATTCGTCCGTTCATTCGGCTAAACAAAAACCGGATTAAGGCCTACCATGTCATCTTCTTCATTTTCATCGTGAGCAACATCGGGGGTTCACTCACGCCCATTGGAGACCCTCCGTTATTTCTCGGTTTCTTGAAGGGTGTACCTTTTATCTGGACGCTCCAACACAATATCATTCCTTGGGCAGTGGCCATCAGCTTCTTGATCGGGATATTTTACTTCATGGATGTGCGCAACAAATCCGATTATAGCTTTGGGGAGGATACTCATGTCCCTACCGGAAAGATTGCCATACGGGGTTCCCGAAATTTCCTTTGGTTGGCCGTCATCATAGGTGCCGTGTTTTTGGATCCAAATGTCTTTCCATGGGTGCCCGGCATCACGTATGCGGGTCAAAAATTTTCTTTTATTCGAGAAATCATCATGTTCACGGCCGCTTATCTTTCATACAAAACAGCCGATCCGCAGGCACATTTAGGCAATGATTTCAACTTTGAGCCCATCCGAGAGGTGGCATTCATTTTCATCGGAATTTTTGGAACCATGATGCCGGCGCTCGAGCTGGTGAGTAATTACGCACAATCTCCCGAAGGTGCGCAGATGATATCAGTCAATACGTTGTTTTGGGGCACAGGAACGCTCTCCGCCTTTTTGGACAATGCGCCCACGTATGTCAACTTTCTAACTGCCGCCATGGCTGCCACAGGCGGCAGCATCAATTCATTAGCCAATGTGCAAGCCTTCGCCTCAGGAGGATATCCTGATTCCATTTTGTTTTTAAAGGCCATTTCGGTAGCAGCCGTTTTCTTTGGCTCCATGACGTACATAGGCAATGGCCCCAATTTTATGGTTAAATCAATTGCTGAGCAGGTGGGTATCAAAATGCCGTCGTTCTTTGGCTACATGCTTCGTTTTTCGATTCCCTTTTTGCTGCCGGTATTCTTCTTGATTTGGTGGCTTTTCTTTGCCTAACCTTTCAACGCCAATAGCATTTTCACGGCTGTGTAGCCGGCTTCATCTCCTTTGTTACCATGCATACCACCTGCTCGGTCAATAGCTTGCTGCAAGTTATTCGTCGTGAGCACACCGAAAATGACGGGCTTTTCATGCTGAAGCGCCACACTGGTAATGCCATTGGCTACTGCCCCACAGATAAAATCAAAATGGCGTGTCTCGCCCTGAATAACGCATCCTATGCAAATGACCGCATCAATGTCCTGTCGTTTGGCCAAGGATTGCGCACCTATAGGTAGTTCAAAACTTCCTGGCACAGACAGGCGCGTGATGTGCTGTTTCTCGCCACCCATTTTCAGGATGGTCTGCACAGCAGCTTCGTACATGGCTTCCGTTATTTGATCATTCCACTCAGATACGACGATTCCAAATCGAAATTGGCTAACATGCGCATGCGAGAAAAGGCTGTTGCCACTAAGGTTTTTTTCAGATGATGCCATAAAAAAAGGGTAGCACTGACTGCTACCCCAAATGTAGTTTAAGATTTTGCTGAATTACTGTGCGAGTCCTTCTAATCGTGCCTTGTGCTTCTTGGCCTCTTGTACCAATCGCGACTTCACATATGTGTCTATGATTTGGCCGTATGCCTCGGCTGCTTTTTTGAACTTCCCTGCGTTTTCTTGAGCCACTGCCAACTTCTGCAAGTATGTGGGGGTAAACGACTCATTCGGCTTGTAGTTTACGGCCTTCTCGTAATATTCGGCCGCATCCACGTACTTCTCGAGTTCCATGTAGCAATCTCCTGTGAGCGCGTAGGCACGTGCTTGGATTACATAATCTGAACTGGAGAAATCTTCTAAATGACGAATGGCGCTGTTGAAATCAGCCAGTTTCATGTAGATATTGCCTGCATACAAATTGGCCAGGTTTGCAGCATCAGTTCCGGGATAATCGCTGATGATTTTCAAAAAACCGAAATTCAACCCATCCCCGTTTAGCGCCTTGCTCAGACTGTCTGCTTCAAAGGCATAAATGGCCGGAAACATTTCTTCCTGTGCCTCTTTGTTCTGTGAGTCGATGTATCCGCGATACAAGAACAAGCCCACAATGGCCAGAATGACTATAGCTCCTGCAGCTATGGTAAGGTTACGCTTTTTCTTGTCAGCCAAGAATACTTCGGCTTTGTCTACAATCACTTCGGGGCTCTCGATGACATTACCTTGATCTTCGGCCTTCTTTTGCTTTTTTGCCATGGTTCGATTTTAAAGGACGCAAAGATAGGTTTTTCGGCAATTAATTTTCAAAGACGAACTAAACCTCTACGTAAGGATAATTCGACTCGGCATAAATATCGGTGTATGCGTCGGATGCAGGAGGGAAGTTAGACTCTTCAGAGAAGGTCACAGCTTCCATCACCTGATCTTTGATTCGATCATCAATGGCTTTCAATTCTGCCTCGGTGGCGTATTTGTTTTTCAAAATGGTATCGCGCACCTGTTCTATTGGATCTTGCTTTTTGTATTCCTCCACTTCCTCTTTGGTGCGGTATTTCGCCGGATCAGACATGGAGTGACCCTTGTACCGGTAGGTTCTGAACTCTAACAAGGTAGGGCCATCACCCTTTCTTGCTCGCTCTGCTGCTCGTGCTACGGCTAAGTGCACATCTTCTACTCGCATGGCATCCACAGGCTCAGACGGCATGTCGTATGCTTCTCCCAATTTGTACAACTCGGTCACGTTGGATGTACGCTGCACCGACGTTCCCATGGCGTATCCATTGTTTTCTATCACAAAAATGGTGGGCAGCTTCATGGTCATGGCGATGTTCAACGCCTCATGAAATGCTCCCTGACGCACGGCCCCATCACCCATGTAGCAAATGCTGAGAAATCCGGTGTTGTTATACATTTCTGCAAAGCCCATACCTGCTCCAAGTGGAATCTGGCCACCAACGATACCATGACCGCCAAAAAAGTGATTCTCCTTATCGAACATGTGCATAGAACCGCCTTTGCCTCTGGAAATACCTGTTTCTTTTCCATAAAGCTCCGCCATTACTTTCTTTGGGTCTGAGCCCAGCGCCAGAGGATGCGCATGATCACGGTAGGCGGTAATGTATTTATCTCCACGCTTCAAAGCCGACACAGCGCCGGCCACACACGCTTCCTGGCCGATATATAAATGACAAAATCCTCGAATTTTCTGCTGGCCATACAGTTGACCGGCCTTTTCTTCAAATCGGCGCATGAGCAGCATTGTTTCAAACCACTTCAAATAGGTCTCTTTTGAAAATGTCTCGTTTTTAGCGGGGTTTTTCGTCTTTGCCATGTGTAGTCCCGTTAGTTTTGTCGGGTTGGGACGTGCGAAATTAAAGGTAAAATGCCGTGCTTACAACAACGAATTGAAATGTTCCGATTCAGGAAGATTCAAACACCATTCACTCAAAATTTCAAGGTGTAATTCACATATGGAATGGTGGGTAAAAGACTCTTCGGATAATACGTGATGTTTTCGTTTTGGCGCAGATTCAAGTTGAGATAGAAGGCATTATCCCGTGCGTAGGCATTATAAACCCCTAGCACCACACTGTGACCTACTTTTTCGCCGATAGATTCCCACTTGATACTGAGATCTAAGCGGTGATAGGTGGGTAGAACGTAAGCATTTCGATCCGAATAGATATAACCAATCGATTCATTACCCGATTGGCCAGGAAGGTTGATGCCATAGCTAGAAGTAATTATGGTAGCTCGATTGCCAGATGAAAGTATCCAAATTGCGCTGATGCTCCACTTCTTGCCAAATGTGTGTGTACCAGTCACGCTCATGTCATGTCGGCGATCATAGCGAGAAAAGAATGGCACTCCTTCGTTGAGGTCATCAAATTGGCGTTGTGTTTTGGAGAGCGTGTAACTGATCCATCCCGTGAAGCGTCCTGTCTTCTTTTCAATCAAAAATTCCAATCCCTTCGATGTGCCATCCCCCTGTGTCACGCGCTCATACCAAGGACGATACGTTCCTGTAAGGCTTGTGCCTTCCTCGTACTCCAGCAGGTTGTTCATTTCTTTAATGTATGCTTCCACCGATAGCTCCCATCCGGGTGTGGTGCGAGCAAGCCCAAGTGCCCATTGGTCGGCGGTCTGAGGTTTTACATCTCGTGTGGTGGGCACCCATAAGTCAGTAGGTAAGCCAACTCCACTATTGGTGAGCAGGTGATGAAATTGTGCCATCTTGGCATAGGAGGCCTTTACAGCCAGACCCTTGGCTAATGAGAATCGGCCTGAAATTCTGGGTTGTGTGCTGCCATACGAAGTGCTATCCACTACAAAAACGGCCTGATGCACGCCCAGATTTAAGCGTAAGCGCCGACTGACTTGTATGTCGTCTTCAAGGTAGGCGGCATATTCAGTTGCATCCGTTTGCTCAGCTCCTCCATTAGTTTGCAGGTTGCTGGCTTCTTGCGCCAATCGGTACAAACCGGGAGCATACTGATGCCGGATGATCCAGCCACCTGTTTTTATGGCATGACCGGCCATCGGATAATAATCCACTTCTAGTTTCACCGTTTGGTCGCTGATTCGGTTGCGATATACAATTTGATCATTGCGTGTGGTGGTGTTAGTATTTACCGTCTCCGTAGTGGTATACATTTGTTCTGTTCGGAAATGAAAATCAGTAGTGGAAACAGAAATATTGGTGAATACTTTAGGATGTGGCACAAAATTCCATCTGACTACTGCTAACCCATTACCCCATTGCATCGTGGATGCTTCTTCACTCTTAAAATTGTCCGTATTGGCCAATTGCTGCCCGCTGCTGAAATCATCCATTCCCTTATACAAACTCACGTACAAGCGGCTCCTGTCTGAAAAGGCGTGGTTAAGCTTTGCATTGAAATCATAGAAATAATAGTCCTGTGCTATGTCATACTCGTCTCCAAACCGATTGAATGGATTGTACAGCAGCCCAATGTAACTCCTACGACCCGACACGATAAAGGACGTCCGTTCTTTCCAAATAGGGCCTTCAAGTGATAGTTTACTGGCCAAAGGGCCCACGGTAAGGCTGCCACCGAATTCCTTCGTATTCCCTTCCTTCATACTCACATCGATTACCGAACTAAGCCGACCTCCGTAACGTGCAGGAAAACCGCCCTTAATTACTTCTACATTATTAATCGCATCCGGATTGAAGACTGAAAAGAATCCATAGAGATGTGCAGGGTTGTAGAGAGGCACGCCATCTAACATCACGAGATTCTGGTCAGGCCCTCCTCCGCGCACATGCACATTGGCACTGCCCTCTGCACCCGCACTGATGCCGGGCATGAGTTGGATGGCTTTCATAATATCAGACTCGCCCATTGTGGCAGGCAAATTATTTATCTGCTCCATTGATAGTTTCACGGTACTCATGGTAGGCACTAAATCCAACCTTTCTTCGCCTGATACGATCACTTCTTTTAGCTGACTATCTGCCACCAATGAAAAATTAAGCGCTTGCGCACCCAATAGCGGCACAGATACTATCTGTCGTTCATAGCCCACATAGGATATTTGAAGCTGTGCGGAATCACCATCTAGTGACAAACTATAATAGCCAAATGTATTGGCCAAGGCACCTTTGCCTGATCGAATATCTATAATTGTAGCTCCTATTAGATTTTCTCCTGTAGCGGCATCACGGATATACCCAGAAAGAACGGATTGGGCGCTTAATTGAAGTAAACCAATTAAGGAAATCAAAATTAGTATTAGATGCATTCTACTCGTCACGTCCGCTCACTTTATACATTCAAATTCCTAATTCTCAATATCCAAATAATAAATTGTCTGATTGAACCCTGCAAATATCCCGTGACCTCCTTGAATATTACTGATTATGGTCACAGGTTCAGCAAACGGGTCTTTATAGTTCTGAGATTGAAGGCGAGTTGTTCGGCGATAATCAAAATGTTCCTTAGTGATATTTTTTGATATAATTAATAAATCATCATAATTCTCTAAGTCTACATTATAACCTACAATAATATCTCTCAATGAAATATCTATGTAAGTATCTCTGAAAAAATCATCATTAAAAAAATGAGAATTTTGCTTCCGAAAATCAAGAGGGGTCACCAAATAGTTAGGCTGGAGGGAACTTGACTTAAATACTCCTAAAGAAAGGCTAGAATTAGTCAAAAGGATTTCAGAATAATTAATTTCAGAATTATCAACCACTCTGAGTTGAACGGTAATATTAAGATCCCCATTTTCACCCGGTAAAACATGTACGACACTATAATCTATACTCACAATATTATCAACGGATGGAGGAATCAAACTTTCCCCATATATAGATGGATAATTCTGGTGATCAACCTCAATTCGATAAATTACACCCTCTTGGGGAAAATAGTCGATTCGATAGACTGAATCGCTTCCGACTTCTTCGATAGGTTCCTCGCTAAATGTGCCGACTAGCACACCATCCGCATATAATCGCGCAGTGGCTCCAGTCAGATGATCTGTAGAACCAGTTTCTCCATCAATATTTACTGTTGACCGTGTAAGTGAAAAATGCATTCGCTCATTAGTAGAAAACAAGCAATGCACTGCCATCCTTCGATCCAAGTTAGTATCTGTAATCTCTATCGGTTCAATCGTACAAGATATAAAACTTAAACATATCAAACCAATCCAAAAAGCACGCCTTTTCACTTTCCTGATTGAAACCAACATATCGGCAAAAAATTAAGCGGGTATTATTCAATCACCATTTTGTATGTTTCCACCAATAATCCATCAGTGATCAAGGCATAAATGTACAAGCCATTGGGCAAATCAGTGCGAGAAATTTCAATCGTAGAAACTCCCTTTTCTCTTACATCAAATGATTTCAGTTCTTGCCCCTGCATGTTGTATATAACCAACCTTGCCTTTTGAATGTCTGAACTGATTTGAACATCAATTCTGGTGCCATTGGAGAACGGATTGGGTCTGTTTTGAAAAATTTTGGAGCCTTGGGTTTGTATAATTGATTTCTCCGCTTCGATAGGATTGGAAGCTCTTAATTTTGTCAATTCTTCTTTCAAAGCAAGGATGGTCACTTGCTGCTCCTCTACCATGGTACTTAATTCCTGCACGGCTTTAGTAAGCGGCACCACGAACTCAGCATATCGGATACTATACTGACCATCTTCCGTTTCAGGCGTATACACTCCGGAGAAATTGTATTTCCCCTTTTGTACGAGTGTTTCTACCTCTTGAGCAATAAAGCCTGTGGTGATCTGTGAAAGCTGCCCTCTTCTTTCATCGGAATTTGCTTGACCCAAATGTTGGGCAAGCTTATTTCTATCCACTTTGTACGCTACAGGGCGTAGATTTCGAATAAAATCTAAACCGGGTACATCTTCCTTAATATCTGTTTTGAACCGGCCATCGGATAAGGTTGACCAAGACACTTGTCCACCGATACTTGTGACGGATGAATTGCCAATGACTACTGAGTTAGATGAGCTCACTGTTGCACCATAGCCCAGTGCCGTTGTGTTCGTGAGGCTTGTGTAGCTTGGTCCCGGCCCTGCTAGATAACCAAGGGCAGTGTTGTTATCCCCCGTTACATTGTTCTGTAGCGCATTGTCGCCGATTCCCGTGTTTCCACCACCGGATGCATTGTTGACCATGGCTTGATAACCCATAGCTACATTCCGCTTACCCGAATAGTCAAAGTACCTCAATGCCTGATACCCAATGGCAATGTTATATCCTGTGTTACCTGAAGATAGTGTCTGACGACCTATGGCAATATTATGATCGCCATCGCTCCCACTAAAGGCATCATATCCAAGCGTAATATTGTAGTCGCCCGTAGCACCATTCATGGCATTTCGGCCAACAGCAACATTCGTTTGACCTGAAGCCGAAGCGTAAGCGCCATTGCCTATGGCCACATTGTTTGAGCCGTCGTAGAGACTAGCTAAGGTCAGGTATCCAGCATTATTGTTCAACAAGCTGATATTTTCACCTTCTACCATAACTGTTGACTCCAGCTTAGAAGCGACAATGCCAGCTGAAGCATTAATGTCACTATTCACAAGCGTGCCATCCAAAATCATTGTAGAGTTAAGTGAACCTGAGGGAAAAGTAAGTGAACCTGTAACTTCAAACGACCCATTGATTTTTATAGTATTTGAGGAAAAGTTTCCCCAAATTAATGGACTTGAGGTACTTGAATTGGCTATGTACAATAAGTTGGAGCCCGTTTCATTATATCCGGCCCGTCTTCCAAGAAAAATATTCCCGCTTCCTCCATTGTTAAACCCAGCACTCTCACCAATGTAAACATTGTTATCACCAGTTGTTAATGAATTACCCGCATCTATTCCAAGTGTTACATTGTAATTTGCCCCAGTCTGTGAATTTTCACCAGCACCCTTTCCATAATATGCATTGTATGAACCACCCCAATCTTTATCATCATTCGTATGACTAGATCTTGTAGTGGATTGGCCTTGTATGATGCTGATTTTCGCTAGCAGTAACACTGCTAAGAGTGTAATTTTAATTTTCATAATTTCTGTATGGTTGGTGAGAGAAATTGTGTAACGATATTAGAAAATACAACTGGTAAAAACAACATCTTGAAACATCTTGAAACATCTTGAAACATCTTGAAACATCTTGAAACA
>ERZ1066134.112-NODE-112-length-76428-cov-29.803386_pt1 | contig 76428 bp, 81 predicted proteins | sample MGYA00382781_ERZ1066134 | MGnify/ENA primary metagenome ERZ1066134 (study PRJEB33369, sample SAMEA5778364) | biofilm metagenome | biome: Industrial cooling water; feature: Water cooling tower basin; material: Biofilm | place: United Arab Emirates | collected... | reverse complement strand
ATCCGTTCTGAGCCGTGAACTGATCCGTTCTGAGCCGTGAACTGATCCGTTCTGAGCCGTGAACTGATCCGTTCTGACTCCGTTAGACGGCAATTAAGTCATTGGAGCTTTTGTCAAACCCGTCATTAAGTAGCCGCAAGTAGTAACGCCGAGCCTCTGCAGGCATCGCCTCTAAAATCTTCTCCAGGTTCTCAGTTGAAATCGACTGGTTGCCTGTCTTGAAGGCACTCACAGTATTCTGGCTGAGTCCAGTTTGACGTGCCAGATCAGCGCCTGTTAGGTTGAACTCGAACATGGTTCGACGTAGCGCGTCAGAGAATTTCATTGTATTTGTCCAATACATCTTGCATCTATACAAGTTTTATCATAGCTATCCAAGAGTTAGTCATACAAGTTTACTTGGATACTTGTCAAAATACTTGGAGATATGCAAATATACAGGGAGACCTTCAACTATCCCTGTATGCCTTTGTCTGAGGAACACGTAAGATTTGCCACCGGAAAGCAGTTATCTGCGTTACTAGGGGTCAGCGAAAATACCATATCAGCTTGGACTTCCGGCAAAAGCTTTCCTGGAGCGGCTTTCTATAGGGCTGTTGCTCTCAAGAATCTACCTGTAGAGATACTGATCCGAGGAATTGAGAATAGGCGGCGCGACGCTGAGAAGTCTATTGAGCTTCAGTCTGAGCTACAGATAATCATCGAAAGCGTCAATACCCAAACGATCAAACGATCACCCAAACGATCAGGCAAACGATCACCCAGGCGATCAAACGATCACCCAAACGATCACCCAAACGATCACCCAAACGATCACCCAAACGATCAACTTGTAGCTGCGATTGGGTGAGGTGATGGCGATGTACTCAATATCGATCGCTGAAGCAGCCAGAATTGTTGGCAAATCTCCACGCCCCTTGCAGATCAAGGCAAAGAAGGAAGAATGGCAAGGGATTCGGGTTGAAGGCACTAAATATTGTCGATATCCCCTGGCGTATTATCCAGCCGACTGGCAAGAGGCGATCATCTCCAGCCTGCCAAAAGAAACGATCGCTGCGCTGGGTGGTAACCCGGTTAATGCTTTGCCTGAAGCAGTTTTCACGGAAGAAAGCCCCAGGCTGGTAACCCAGTTAAGCACAGATATATATAGTGAGACTGTCGATGGAATTGATATTGCCGATAATTGCCCATTGGATCGCCACGATGCTGCTGGAGTGGGTGATCTGGGATATTCGGCAGAACGGAATGACGGGGTTCTAGCCTTTGCGCTGCCCCAGTTTGAGCCACCAGCGGGCAGGAGAGACCGGGCAGGTGAGGCTAAAAACCTGATCCTGTTAGCTAAGGAGTTCTACTTGAGCCAGCAGAAGGCGGTAGAGCAGGGCAGGGTTCAGCATTTCACTCTGGAGTTTGTCTCTTTATATAAGGAGCAGAGGATCGCGCTGCCGTTGTGGGTGTATGAGGCGGTTAAAGGTCTGAGTTATCAAACCATCTACCGCTGGGAAGGACAACGGGCTGTAGGTGGGGTGAGTGCCCTGAAGCGCAAGAGTTTTGAGCGAGAGAAAACGATGGATGCGAACGCTGAGATGGCAGAGTTTGCCAAGAATTTGCTGCTGTCATTCCCCCACCTGAATCCAAAGGCAATCTGGAAGGAAGTACAGCAGCGCTATCCAGAGCAGTGTCCCAGTTTGCCAACTATGCGGCGGTGGATCGCTGAGTGGATTAGCCAACACCAGGGCGCGTTTGAGTATGCCCAGTCTCCCAAGGATCACAGGAGTGGACGGCAGCGGGCCTTTGGCAGCTATGCGGTGAGTGCCTATAACGAGCGGTGGGAGTTTGACTCAACTCTGTCTGACATCATCTGGGAGCTGCGGGATGAGACCGGAGGGTTTCGCCGGTTTGCCCTGGTGGGAGCGGTGGAGGTCTACTCGAGGCTGGCTAAGGTGCTGGTGGCCCGCACTTCTAATAGTGAAGCCATTGCCTCTTTGATGCGGGAGTGTCTGCTGGATTGGGGAGTGCCCCTGGCGATCAAGACGGACAACGGTAAGGACTACCTGAGTCGTCATGTGGTCAATATCCTGAGCAATTTACACATCCAGCACAAGCACTGCTTACCCTTTCACCCTCAGCAAAAACCCTACATCGAGAGGTTTTGGAAGACTTTAAACCACTCCAGTGAGATGCTCTCTCACCCTCGCTATCTGGGTCATAACGTGGTGACACGGGAAAAGATCCGGGCGCGGGAGTGGTGGAAGGAGAGCGGACGGAAGAAAGAGGGGGATAAGGAAGTTGAGGTGATCCGCCTGAACCTGACGCTGCGGGAGTTCCAGGCTTTTATTGATCAGTGGATTGCGGACTATAGCAACCGGCCTCATGAGGGACTGCCGAAGATCCGCGATGCCCAGGGGAATTTGCGCCACTTAAGCCCAAATGAACGGGCAGCGGGATGTCAGCGAAAAGAGATCAGTGATGTGCGGGCGCTGGATGTGCTGATGCTACCTGCTGCGGGGAATGGCGGTTACAGGTCAGCGATTCGCAAGGAAGGGATTCAGGTTGGCAATCTGGAGAACGGCGATCGGGCTTACTACTGGCATCCCTGCCTGGTTAGTGTGGCGGAGCGGTTTGAGAAAGTCTATGTGCGCTGCGATCCGAACCCTGCCTATGTCCACATTTTTGACAGTGAAGACTGCACGGAATATCTAGGGCGGCTGGAGTGCTTCCAGATTTCGGGCAATGACCCGATGCCCGGCATCATGAAGACCCGTGCGGCTGAGAAGGAGCAACGCAAGCTGGTTAGCGCGGCCCGGATGGCAACCAAGCGACTGGAGCATCAGAGCGATAAATTCCGGGAAGCCAGGGAGGGAGCGGGTGAGGTTGTGCTCTTGCGGGGGCAGGGTGAGGTTCATAGTACCCCTGCTCTGGAGGCTGCAGCTAAGGCTGAGGTTAGCCCCACTGTTGATTTTCCGGCGTTGCGTCCCGTTTCTGTAGAGCCAGAGGTTGTTCCTGTTCAGCCTGAACCGGAGCCTGTCAAACGGCTTGAGGAAATGGTGGTGATCCCGCGTGTGGTTGCTGCCTGGAGACAGGGGACAGCGGTTGACCCAGCGGAAGTTCAGTTTATTGGGCGTTTGATCAAGCTCAACCGGGGTGGTGTTCACCTGATGAAGCTGGAATGCCAGACCTCGGAAGACTTCTGGGCGTTCAAGAACTGGGTTGAGGAAACGCTGGAAATCCTGAAAGGAGGTGATGTGCAGGCAGTTTGAGGCTTTAAAAGCGAAAACCCCTGGTCAGAGGGGTAAGGACTATGTCCAAAAAACCAATATGGAGATTCTAGCGTGAAACCTAAGCAATCGATAGCCATAACTAAGAACATTAAGCGGTTCTCCGCTGCCTTCGGTGACCTGGCGGGGCGCTCGGATCGTGTTCCTGGGTTGGGGCTGGTGACGGGTCAGGCGGGGACGGGTAAAACCACCGCTACAACCTATGTCTGCAATACCCAGAATGCGGTCTATGTAACGGCTACACCGTTCTGGACTTCTAACTCAATGCTGGCCAAGATCCTGGCAGAGCTAGGGATTAACCCCGGTGGGGCCACTAATGCCCGGATGCACGATCTGATCATTGAACGGCTGCGAATGACCAACCGGGCGGTGCTGGTGGATGAGGCGGATCACTTGTTTGATAACAGCGATCGTCGTCGCTTGGTTGAAGGGTTGCGCTCACTGCATGACCACTCTAATGTGCCGATCGTCCTGATTGGGATGGAGCACATTCGGTCAAAGTTGCACCGTTATCCCCAGCTCAGTGGGCGGATTTCGCGGTCTGTGGACTTCAGTAATCTGGACCCTGAGGACACGCGCCTGGTGCTGGATGCGATCTGTGATGTGCAGGTGGATGTAGAGCTGGCTGAGCTGGTCTGTGCGAGAACGAAGGGCAGTTTGCGCCTGGTGATTGTGGCAGCGGAGACGGTTGAATCCGAGGCTTTGGCCCAGGGGTGGGAGACGGTGACCCCTCGACTCTGGGGAAATCGGGCCCTATTCCCCGGTGATAGGGGGTGAGGGAGTGGCAGCGTTTTTTAGTGTCACTGCTCATCGGGCCTGGACGTTGATCCGCAAGTTAAGGCGGTTTGAGCTGCCAGAGCTGCGGCGACGACTGGAGATCAGCCCGGTTACGCTGCATCACTGGTTTGCCTGCCTGGAGGAAAGTGGCTATCTGGAGCGGGTTGCTGCCAATCCTGAGCAGTTCCCCCAGAAGCCGGATCGGTGGCTGCTAGTGCGAGATACGGGGCCCGCTGCTCCCATTCGCCGGAGTAATGGCACGCTCTATGACCCCAATTTGGCGGGGGAAGTGGAGCTGGACCAGCAGCGGCTCTGGAATACGTGGCGGATTCATCGGCAGTTGACGGTGGAGGATGCGCTGCGTAATGCCTGCCTGGATTCAGAACAGACCACCCGACTGTATCTGAGGGCAATGGTGCGACATGGATACGCGGTGGTGACTAATCCCAGGAAAAACCCGCGTGTTTATTTGCTGGTGCGACATGAGCTGCCCCTAGCTCCGATCCGACTGCGTGACCACCGGGTATTTGACCCAAACATTAACCAATTTGTAGAGGTTCCCAATGGCTAGAGATGTGTCTACGCGAGAGCTGAAGCGGATGCATGAGGCGGGTTTTATAACGCTGCCTGGTCTGCTGTTACTGCTGCCGTTGCAGGCGATTTTTCTGGAATTTTGCCCTGATGACCTTGAGCTGGTCAGGGCAATTGCTGAACTGAAAACCAAGGGATTTTTAGCGACGGGAGAGACGAAATAAATGCTGGAACTGAAACCACCGGACGTATCATTACCTCCCCACCTGGAGGCTCAGTATTACGACTATCAGATCAAGGTTTTGAGCAGTGCTTTCGCGGCGATCGGTAACTACGAAGAACGGCTCCGCAAGCCGCACTATGGCTCCGAAGAGCGGACTGAAGAACTGCCCGCTGCATTGCTGGAGCTAGAGAAGCGAGCAAACACGCTCTGGTTGCAGATTCGGGAGAACGAAGGGGCGCTGGCTGTGGCCCGGCAGTGTGGCAAGTGGAATCAGTCTGCGATTGAGCAGATTCACCACCATCTTTGTCAGAAGCGCCGTGCAATGGAAAAGCTCTGTGTTGATGTTGTGCGAGTTGGCTATCAACTGGGCTTCCGGGCTGAGTTGATTCGGGTTGGAGAAGGCTATTTCGTTAATGCTCAACGGAGAACGGACTATGAAGGCTAAACAGAAGCAAGAAACTGTCAAGTCAACGGTTGAACTGTCTACCTACAGTCCTTTGTGGGGGATTTGTGAGGATGAGCTGCAGGTATTGATTGCTCACTATGAAGGGCAGATCGGCATGTACGGTCCCAGTGTGCTGATTGATCGACGCGCAGTGAAGAGGGATGCCGCTGGCTTCTATTCGCAGATACCTGATGCTGACTGGCTGAAGCTGCGAAATGGGTTACTGATGCAAACCCTGAAAAAGCTATATGCGCTGCGGGATGGTGCTCGACCTGTGCAGTCGCGGGAGGTGGTCTATGCCTACAGCTAATCCCTGGACTTTGGCCCGTAGATCTGCGGATGGAAACTACCGAGTGATGGCCCGTTGTCGCACCTGGTATGAGGCGGCCACCCTGGTCGATGCCTTTAAGCAGTATGGGGGTGCATTTTCGATCTGGTTCGAGGTCTGTTCCGTCACCTGGTATCAGGAGGAAGTAAATCGACTGCAAGAACAAAAAAGTCAGTTGTATGCCGGGAAGGTGGGCGTGGATGAGATTGGCGCGATCGCCTCTCTGGAGCGACAACAGCAGAAAGTTTTACTGGCGGCGGCTTACTGGTGCAATGCCAGGCGGCTGAAGCTGGGAGTTTTGACCTTTAAGGGTCGGCTTTGTCTCGTGCCTTTTGAAAAACTTATTGATGGAGGAAATAGCAATGAAGTTGCTGCTTAAACTCAAACAAGTTCCCAATTTTGCCAGGGCTAACCGTAAAATATCTTGGCCGATTTATGCTGGGGCCCCAAGGCAATGGCGGTTTGATGGGCGATCGGGAGAGTTTCGGGTGGGTTCGACGATCGCTGGCAAATTGCTAGAAGCGATCGTGCTGGATTTTCGCTGGATTCGGGAAGACCGTTTTGGGCGGGAAACCCAGTACTGGCTGGATCTGGCGTTTGTGGATAAGGATGGGCGGGTTTCGATTTTGCCCTTAAAGAAAGATTCATCCGTGAATGCGTTTGAGTTTCTGTCGGACTGCTTTGAGAAAGATCTATTTCCCTATGCGTTCAGGATTTATCTAGAGCCACAGCCGATGGCTGCTGAAGATGGCGGGATCTTTTACGTGTTGCAGGTCAAGGGTTGTAAGCCGATTGAGCAATCAGAATTCGATGCGATTCTGGACTTTCAAAAGAGCGATCGCTTCCAGTGGATTCTGGCCGGGGAGGTAGACGAACCCTAATGCTCAGAGCCAGGGCCAGCGACATTACACCCGAACTCACTCTCCAGGCCCTCTGCTCTTGCCTGGGGCGGGAAAAAGCTGTGTCTGGTCCTGACCTGGTGGAACTTATTACGGGCAAAAAGGTGGCTCCGGCTGCGGCCAGAGAGTTGCGGCGAGTGATTTCGGTTTTGCGTGAGAAGGGTTGGCCGGTGTGTGGCAGACCAGAGGATGGTTACTATCTCGCTACTTCGGTGCAGGAGCTTGAGGATACCCGCCAACTGCTCTATGAACGGGCAATGTGTTCGCTGAAGGTGCGATCGTGGCTTAACAGGATTATCCCCAGGCTGGTTGGGCAGTTGTCGCTCCCAATCGGCGATCCGATGCTCCCCGCATTGCCAGAGCCAATCACTGGATCGGTTGAACCCCTGGCGATCGAATTACCCTCAGAACGCTGGCAAGTGATTAAAGACTGGCTGGAGCAACACCCCGGCTGCACCCCGAGTTGGCTGGTAAATGAAGCTTTGGTGAGATTTTTACAAGATCAGGAGGTTAAATGCTAAAGGTTAAGAATTTGAAAGCGGGTGATCACATTAATTTTGATCGTCCCAAGCCGGAAGGGGGGCGGGGTGTGGCCAAAGTCCTCCGCAATCTCGGAAACTGTGCTGAGGTCAGGTTTGATCACGGTGGTACAGGTTTAATTGGCTCTGATGAACTCAAGAACTGGAATGTGAACCTGATTCAGTATGAGCCTTCTTTTCAGGTGGGAGATCGTGTTCGGTTTCAATTCCTGGACGGAGAGCGAGAAGGAACCATTGGCGGGTTTTATCCGAATGGCAATGCCTTGTGCAATGTGGATGGAATTGAGGCCGGGATTGAAATGCAAACTTCTGAGCTTGAGTTGGTGGAGGATGAGTCAAGCAATGAAGAGGAAGGGGCGATTACCCCGATCGTGGAAGCTCCATTGTCCCAGCATGAAAAGCTTGAGCGGCAAGCACTTGAGCGGGAAATCTTCGATAATCTCAAGTCTTTCGTGAAGGTCGGAACCGCGCTCATGAGAATCAGGGAAAAACGTTTGTATCGTGGGTCTCACGATACCTTTGAGCAATATTGTGAGCAGGTTTTTGATCTGGGTCGCAGGCAGGCGGACCGGGATATTGCTGCTGCAGAATTTGTAGAGAGAATTAGACCAACTGGACTCATTCTTCCTACGCATGAAAGTCAGATCAGGGATGTTCTCACTCTTCCCCCGGATCAGCAGGTTGAGGTATGGCAGGAAGTGGTCACCAACTATGAGAAGCCTACTGCCAAAGTGGTCAAGGAAGTGGTTCAGAAGCTGAAGACCCCCCGTGATTCCAGCGGTAGCAGTAGACAGGGGCAAGAACCCTCTCCACCCCCACAGCGCGAGGTTCCTCAGGCTATCCGAGATTCAGCGGAACTGCTGTTTGGCAAGGAAGGGGAAATTATTTGGCTAGAAGGGCTAGAGCACGCTGTTAGATTGGCTGCTACTGCAGGAGAGCGAATTGTGCTGACTGATAAGCTCTCTACCGCGCTGTTTTCGACGTTCCCAAATGCCTATCTGTGTATTGCCAGTGCTTATGGGCTGGGCGTGTTCTACCTGGGCCGCAATGAGCTGGACTTCTACGAGGCGTTCAATGGTCTAGGCGGCGGGATCTGGTCTCGGATGGTGGAGGTGGCCTGATGTCTGAGTATCGTAATGCCGATCGTGCTGCCCAGATTTACGAGGGATTGCAGGTAGAGGATGGCAGACCCTATCTCCCTGCCAATGGCACCGAGGGTGAAATTTTTACAGAGCACTGGTGCAATAAATGCCAGCATGACCAGTTTCTTCAGAGCGGAAAGACCTGCCCCATTCTTATGAATGGCTTGATGGGAGTGCAACCCCGTGAATGGCTTTATGTCAGCAATGGCCCGGTCTGTACCGCGTTTGATTCAAGGGAGTTGATTTATGGCTGATATTGTGGCAGCGCGATTCAACAATCCAGGCCATGCTTACCCTGAGATGGTGCAGGCTGGTCTGGCTGAGCTGTGGGTTGGGCCTAAGCGAAATGATTTTCACCCCCGACTCATCCTGGCAGTTTGCAAGCACCTGGAAAAGCATGAACGACCCCATGAACGGGGAGACGCTATTAATGCAACCCGTAACCGGGTCTTACAGGCTGACTGGGGTTGGCTTGAGCAACGCTGGGAGGAGGCAGAAGCATTTAGAGAAAAGATGATTGCGACTGGTTTTCCTGCGGAGCCTCCCCCACTTCCCCCCTGCCCCAGGCTTTTTTCTGAGATGACCCCTGAGGAACAGCAGGCAGCAAGGGAGGCGATCGAACGGGCCAGGCCCAGGCGATCGCTCAAAAATTCAAAAGCTATCGGAGGTGAGAGATGAGCCTTGAAGGGCTTCAAACTTGCTCCCATTGCGGCGCAGAGCTTGAGTATGAAGACTGCTGGAGTTGCGGTGGTGATGGGTGGATAGATTTATACGAGGAAGATCCAATTAGTTACAGCCCAGGTGAGCTTGAAAAGTGTGATGTTTGCGAGGGTGAAGGGGGATATTTAGTTTGCCCGTTTTTACCTCATAAAGACTCGGAGGTGAGGTCAGATCATGACTGAACCTAAGAAGCTGCGCCCTGCAGAAGCCCGAAAGATCTTAAAGCGGGGCGCACGGATGCTCACTAAAGACCGATTAATTAGGGCGGCTGAAATAGTCGATGCTGAGCTGATGATGCATGAGTTAGAGCGCAATCTGGAACGCAGACGCAAAGAGCAATCCAAGGGCTTGCAACAACTTAATTGGTTAGAGCAGGCGGGAGGTCAGGATGGCTAAACGACCGCAAATCCCCCCTGAAGAGCGGAATCGGTTAATCAAGTTGATCCATATTGCCAAAAAGCAGTTGGGGATGGACAGAGACGAATATGAAACGGTTCTGGCGGCAGCCACCGGCAAGACCTCTTGCTCTCAGATGAGCGATCGGGAGGTGAATGCGGTCTATCGGCGGATGATCGCCCTGGGCTTCACGGTTGGAGGGCCAAAGGCTAAGCCGGAAGCCAAACCCCGGCAGGTTTACAGCCCCAAATATGCCAGTGATAGCCAGGAGGCAAAGCTGGTTGCTCTGTGGATTACGGCTTATCAGAGGGGGCTGGTAGAAGATCGCTCTCATGATGCCCTGCTCAGTTATGTCTGGAAAGGCCAGGAGCAGGTGACGACTATGCCAGGAGTAGACAGGCTAGTTTCAGCTCCCTGGAAGCTGAAACAGGACAGGATTCAGGGGCTCGAAGAGATGATCCAACGGGCAAAAGCAAAGGAGACTCAAGGTGGCGATAAAGGATGATGTTGCCAGCCAGATTGACACTGAGCTGATCAGGCTGGGGCTTGATAAAAATGGATTATTTTTCCGATCGTTGCTCAACATTCTGGGGTTGCCAAAATTTGCCGATTTCAGCTCAGAGCAACATAAATATCTACTGAAATTGCTGAAGAGCGCTTCCCCTGACTTGATTTTGCAGCAGTTTGAGCAACTAAGCGATCGATTGAGTCAGTTGGAGCAACGGGTTGAGCAATTACAGTCCTTTCAGTCAGCGCAGGAGTATGTTAAATCTCAGGCTTCGGACTCGAACAATATCCCAATAGATGATCTCTCAGATGTAATTGTTGGGGTCAAGGTGGAGATGACCCGCCTGGGCTTAAGTAAGGATGGGCTTGTTGCCCTGCTGTTGCTGAAGAGCTTCGGCTTTGGCAAGTGGATAAGCTTGGATCGTGAGGAGTATGAGCAGGTTTATGATTGCCTGCGAACCGCAAAGGCGGATCATCAAGATCTCTGGGATGAGGTCAGTTTAATCAAGCAAGCATTTCTGGAAATTGTTGATGGTCGAACGAGCCAACCAGCAGTTCGGGCTATTCGCAATCATGTCGATGCTCGGAATCTGATTCGTCAAGTCGTTGAACTGGAAGCACGGAATGAGCCTCAACGAAATACTTAGCGATCGCTCTATTCAGGCACTGCAGGCGGCCTTCCCAGGGCAGCGGATTTATGTGCCAACGGGCGATCGTTGGAGTGTGATGCAAATTCGTCTGAGGCTATTGCTTGGAGATGAGCAGGCTAACCTGTTGATTGCCGAATTTGGGGGTACTGATTTGGAAATTCCGGCGATCGTTGAGAATCGAAGTCGAAATACTCCTTTGTTGGAACGGGCGATCGTGCTGTTGGCAGTGGGCATGACAGAGCGGGAAATCGCTGAATTGCTTGGCTTAACTGAACGGTGGGTGCGACATTGCAAAAAGTCACTTCCCCCTAGTTAGCTAATGGAATTGCCATCAAGATAGTCCTGTGGCTTGCCAGGGATTTTATGTCTAAGTTTTTAGTTGATTTGGCGATCGTGATCGGCGTGTTGGGAGCGATCGCTGGGCTGGGGTATCAGTATTTTGTGAGATTTAAGAAGATGCCCCCTGAGCAGGCATTGGCAAGGGGAATTGATCTGGCATTCGAGATCTGGCAGGCGAGTGATTTTATGATGCCTGGGGCGCTCACCAATCCAGCCGTTAGCCAGAAGGCTCTTAGAGAAGCGGGGTTAGTGTTAAAGGCTGAGTTGCTGGGTCGGTCTACCTATGCAGAGAGGTTACCGCGCCGAGTGGCAAAACAGCATCCTGAACTGATTGAAGTTGACCCGCTGGAACTGGCTCAGGGTGTGATGCGGCATGTGCAGAGAGGTATGAAGTGAATTCGCTAGTTGAAATCGCAGAAAAGTATCGAGATATTAAAAAGCTAAATGCCGCTATTCAGTGGTTTCAGAATTCGACGGGTTTGCAGAAGCAGAAGGCTTTCGCCGCTCGCTACCGCAATAATTTGTCAATAGAAAAGCCGATTAAATTCACGAACGCATTTCGTTATTTTGCGAATTTGACCTGGCAGATCGAGGCTTTTGCCTGGTTGCAATTGAGTTCTCAGCCCAAAACCCTTAACGAGTTTTTTAGATTAGCCAGCGAAGCGTTTGAAGAATCGCAGGAAATTCGCTTAGATGTTCCTTATTTCAGTCAGCGCGATAACTACGTTGAGTGGTGGAGAACCTGTAATAGTTCAGCCTGTGCAATGGCTTTAAAGTTTCTGCTCCCACAGACGATCAATAATGATGACGACTATCTCAAGGTGGTACGCCAATTAGGGGACACCACTGATCATGGAATACAAACGGCGGCGCTGCTGCGTTTTGGGCTTAAAAGTCGCTGGCAGATCAATTTAGATTTTGTAGATCTTGATCGCTCTCTTGAGGCTGGACTACCGATCGTCATTGGCATTCTTCACAAGGGGAGTTGGGAAGATCCCTGTGGGGGGCACCTATTGACTGTGATTGGTAAGACACCTGAGGGTTACTTGTGCCATGACCCCTGGGGCAATCTAATGACGAATTATGCCGATCCCAATGGCGGAAACGTGCTTTACCCCCGTTGGGCGTTGAGCTATCGCTGGCTGGAGCAGTTGCCTAAAAATGGCTGGGGGAGAACGTTCTATGGGAACCAATGAAGGACTGGTCCACATTGTTGTGGATGAAGCCAGGGGGGATGATTCGATGGTCTTACTGAAGTCTGCATTTATTGCCACCAACCCTCCTTCTAGTTTGGTTCAGCCTCAAGTCAGTCTGGGGTTTGATGCGACGGTGGTGGCGATCGCGGTTTCGGTGATTGGCACCTTGCTGGCAGGCTCGATCAGTTGGGCGTTTGGTCGGAATGTAAAGTCGATTGACGCCCGGCTGGATAAACAGGAGGCTGAATTAAGGCTGGTGGATCATCGTCACAGAGACCATGAACTTAACGTCGCCAACAACTATCTGAAAATTGACGATCACATCCGCCACTCCACTGCCACTGAAGCCAAAATAGATTCCTTGCACCGAAAAATAGATCACCTGATGGAGCATCTCCATGTCAAATAGTCCGTCGTTTCAAGAGCTTGAGAATGCCCGTCTGGCCCAGGTGCGGTGGTATCTGCTCAGAACTTTAAACAGGTATCCGGGTCGCCCTCGTGCTGAGTCCACGCTGGCCTTTGATTTGATTGAAGCCCAGTTGAGTTGCACGGAATCTGAGTTGCGGGGAGAGCTGGATTACCTGGAGGGCTTGGAATATGTGGAGTATGAGGCGGATGGGTTGGATCGACGCACTTACAAAATCACTGTTCCAGGCCGGGATTATGCCAGCTATGTGAGCAAGGAAATTCCCGGCATCCCTCGCCCTCCAGTACTGTAGGGAGGGGTTGATGCAAAGAAGCTGGTACGATTCCCTACCCGAAACTCATCGTCAGGCCATCCGATCGTTGTTCCCTGATCTGCGGCATCTGTCCATAGAGGACTGGCATCAGGCGGTGATGGATTATTTTGCGACAAATTTTCTGTCACCCATGCCGTCGCAAACTTCTGTATGGCGGACTTTTCGCAGTTTTGAGCGGATGGAACGGCAGAGGGAAGCTTACCAGATTGCTGGGGAAGTGGTGGCAGCGGGGGGAATTGATGAACTGCTTGAGGGGAGTGAGCGAACGATCGCGGCTGAGTTGATCTTTGCTGTAAATGAACTGATGGCCAGTGATTTAGACCCCAAGGATCGAATGAGGGCGGTTAAAGATGCCGCCGATGCTAAAAACAGGCTGGCTCAGTCACGGCAGCGGGAAGCGGATCTAAGGGAGAAGGTGCTGGCAAAACTTGAGGCTCTTGAGTCTGAGTCTAAACAGAAGGATTCGCGTAAGGCTATTGATCCTGAGACGCTGCGAATCATTCGTGAGGAAATTTACGGGATCGTGGGCTGATGGCGATCATCCCCCTACTGAGTTATCAAGAGTCGTGCTTTCGTGATCGCCCCCGCTTTAAGGTGCTGATGTGGGCACGGGGGGCGAGAAAGACCTTCACGACAACACTTGAAATTGCGGATAGTATTTTCTCGGCTGAATCGGAGGGCAGGATCGATCCCTGGATGATTGCTAGTCGCGGAGAGAGGCAGTCCCTGGAAGCGATGCGGGAGTTTAAGAGGCATTGCCGAGCCTATAGCCTTGCAGCAAGCGACATTACTGAAGACAAGATTTGGTCAGAATCGGAAGGACGCTGGTTTAAGGTCTATGAGGTCACGTTGCCGATTGGGAGCCGGGTGCTTGCGTTACCAGCTAATCCAGATACGATTCGCGGTTATACAGGGAATGTTTATTTAGATGAATATGACATCCATAAAGACCCAGATGCTATCTGGAAGGCGGCATATCCAGTGCTGCGGGGCCGCTATCGCATGGTTGTCAGCTCTACCCCCATGCGTAAGGGGGGGCGGTTTTATCGCCTGGTGACTGACGATAGCGGTGTCTGGAGCAAGCATATTGTTGATATTTACCAGGCTGTGGCAGCCGGATTGCCATTCAATATTGAACTTGAAAAGGCTGCCCTTGCTGACCCTGATGCCTGGGCACAAGAATACGAACTAAAGTGGCTGGATGAAGCCTCTGCCTGGTTGTCCTATGAGTTATTGTCTTATGCCGAAACGGATGAACTGGAACCAACTGAGTCAGGCTGGCGCCTAAGTACAGAGGTTGACTACTATTCACTGAAAGAGTGTTACCTGGGCTGGGATATTGCTCGACGGCGTGATTTATCGATTCTGTGGGTTGTGGCTAGGGAAGCCAACAAAACGCCTACAGTCGAAATCTGTGCCATGAAGGGACAGAGGTTTGATGCCCAGTTTGCAGAATTTCGGCGGCTGATGAAGAGGTACCCGATTCGCAGGGCATGTCTTGACCAGACGGGGATGGGTGAAGTGGTTGTTGAGCAGTCCCAGGATGAGTTTGGATCGCGTGTTGAAGGGGTGCAATTTTCGCCGGTCGTGAAACAGGATCTGGCAATCCTTTTGAAGCAGCAGTATGAAGACCAATCATTAACGACTCCGATTTGTCCAGGAATAAGGGACTCTCTCCATTCAGTTAAGAAAACGACTACAGCCGCTGGTAATTTTAGGTTTGATGCTGAGCGAACCGATCTGGGACACGCCGACTATTTTTGGGCCCAAGCTTTGGCAGTGCATGGGGCGAGTAACCCATCAGCTCCCGTAGAGTTTCGTGCTTTACCAGGTAAGCGACTGGCTTACAACCTGAACGACTATGTGGGAGGGAACTGGCGAGATGGCGGCTGGTAGAGAAGTTTATAAAAATCGCATTGCCACTTACGCGGATCACCCCTATGCCTGGTCGGGGGGGTTGATACCGGACCAGGATCAAACGATTCTGACACGAGGACGGGGACGGCGATACAAGCTTTATCTGGAGGATGTGAAGCGGGATCTCCATGCCTTTGCGGTTCTGGAAAAGCGGAAGATGGCGGTCATCGCCAGGCCCTGGCGGGTTGAATCTGTCAGTCAGTCGGAGCGGGATGTTGCTGTTGCGGCAATGGTGGAGAAGCAGCTTAAGAATCTGAACATGACTGATGTCTATGTTGGGTTCGCCGGGTTTGATGGGCTGTGCTACAACCTGCTGGAAGCCACGTTGGTGGGTCGGGTGCCTGCAGTTGTGGATTGGGAGGTCAGGGGTGAGGAGGTTGTGGCGGTAGGGGTGCGCTCTCTGGACCCTGATCGTGTGGATGACTGGCTGGAGGGTGAGTTTCCTGAGCTGCGAATTCTAACGAATACCAACCCAGTTAAGGGAGAGATCCCACCGCCACGCTCCCTGTTTGCTCATGTATACGGTGCGACTGAACTGAATCCAAAGGGGTTGGGGCAGGGAACTCGACTCTGGTGGGCAGTTTTCTTTAAGAAGAATGGGATCAAGTTCTGGCTGGATTATAATGAGCGCTTTGCGTCTCCTCTGCCGAAGGGAACGTATCGGTCTGGGGCGACTGAAGAAGAAATAGCCACGCTGGAAAAGGCGCTACAGCAGATTGCTCAGGGCTATGGCATTAGTATCCCGGAAGGGATGGCGATTGAGCTTTTAGAAGCCAAAAGAGCGGGATCGTTTGAGACTCACGAAAGTCTGTGCCGCTACATGGACGAGCAGATGAGTGAGTGTGTCCTGGGGGAGACGGGGACAACGAATCAGTCTGGAAACGGGGGTAGCCGGGCCCGTGATCAGGTTGGCAATGAAGTCCGGCTCGAAATTGCCCAGGCAGATTGGGATTTGCTCAGTGCCACGCTGCATCGGTCTCTAGTGCGCTGGATTGTTGAGCTAAATGCCCCTGGTGCTGAAATTCCCCAGGTAATCCGCGACTTTTCTGAGCCAGAGGATCTGTTAAGCCGATCGGAGCGGGATAAGAACCTTTCAGAGACTGGATGGGAGTTAACAGAGCAAGAGGTAGCCAAGGTTTATGGAGCGGGTTACCAACGGAAGCAGTCTGCCACTCAGCCTGGTCCTCGGCCAGAACAGTTTGCCCGTAGACCATTCCCCGATCAGGTTGCCTTAGACCAGGCGATCGGCTCTCTTACCCCTGAGCAGTTGCAGAGCCAGATTGAGCCGATCGTTAAACCCATGATTGACCTGATTATGGGTGCGTCTAGTTATGAGGAACTGTTGGAGGATCTGGCCATTGCCTATCCCCAGATGGACGATAAGCAACTGGAGGAAGCTCTAACCCGTGCCATCTTTGCAGCAGAAACCTGGGGGCGGCTTAACCCATGAAGGAGGATCTGGATTTGAGCTACGCGATCGGGTTGCCACCGAGACGGGCGGTGGAGTATTTCGAGTCGCGCGGGAATAGGCTTTCCTGGAATTGGGAGGACTCGATCGGCGAATCTGCTGACAGATCTTTTTTCGTTGCCAAAGTCATGCGGGCTGATGTTCTCCAGTCAATTCGGCAGATGGTGGATAAAGCCCTGGCTGAAGGCATTACGCTGGAGCAATTTAAGAAAAGCCTTGAGCCTGCCCTAAAAACGGCGGGATGGTGGGGCTATCAGCAGCGAGAAAATCCCAATACTGGAGAGACGGAGGAAGTTTTATTGGGTAGCCCCCATCGGCTGAAAACCATTTATCGCACGAACTTGCAATCGGCCTATATGAACGGCAGGGAACGGTCACTGCTGGAGAACGTGGATGATGCTCCCTATTGGCAGTATGTTGCGGTGATGGATTTGCGGACTCGCCCCAGCCATGCTGTGATGAATGGCAGGGTGTACAGGTACGATGACCCGATCTGGTCAGTTATTCGCCCACCAAGGGGATTTAATTGCCGTTGTCGTATACGATCGCTGACTCCCCGCCAGATCGAGAAAAAGGGGCTAATCGTAGAGAGTTCCCAGGGTCAACTGGAGCAACAGACTCGCCTGGTTTCCAGACGCTCTGGGATGCTGGAGCAGGCAACATTGTTCAGAGCGGTGGATAGTCAGGGCAGAGAGATCCTGGTGGGACCAGACCCCGGATGGGCACGGAATTGGGAGCCACAGCTTGACCAGTACTCCCCGGAAATCAGAGCGCAACTGGAACGGGCGTTGGCGGCCAGGCGGGAGGCGATTACGTTGCCAACGGGGGTGGAGATTCCAGTTAATCGCCGCAGTCGCTACATTGCCGAGAGTTACCGGGTTTATGACCAGGCTGACCCCGATTATCAGCGAGATTATTTCGATGTCCAGTCCGGGGGATTTGTTCTGCGGCATCAAGGCCATAATCGCAGCGATGCCAATGATTTTGTTGCCAGGGCTTTAGCCAGTCAGGGTAGTCATGTGGTGCTCGAAAACGAACGGGCTGCAACGGATTCCCAGGGACGACAAATTCAGGGTAGAAGTACGCCCGATGCGGCCATTGATGGGCGGGTGTTTGATTTTAAGCAGGTAACGACCAGGAGCAGGAATGCGATCGTCAATAAAATGTCTGAAGCCAAGGCACAGAATGCCCAGCCCGTTATTTTCTTGGATTTTGATGACCCTGATCTAAGGTCGGTCAATAACTCGATCAATGGAAGGCTGAACAATGACCGAAAGGGATTTTTCCAGCGGATTATACTGGTGTTTGTAACAGGTGTAGTTCGGGCCTTGTCACGGCAGGAGTGGGACGATGGTAGACGTTTCTAGCCAGTGGTCGCAAGAAACCTTTGATAACTACAAAGAAATTATTGAGCGGGGATTAGCCAACGGGATGCCGGAAAAGGCCAAGCTAATTCTCTACGGTCGCATATTCCATTCTTCAGAAATTGATGAGATTGGGAGTCGGCAATTCCGGGAACTGGAGCGGTTGCTGGGGATTAATGCGGACGACTTGCAGAATGAGCTTGAATTCGCGCTAACAGGTTTGCCCCAGCCTGGTCAGACCACCTGATGTCAGCCAGCATCACCATCACGATCAAGATTGATCCATCAGAGTTGGAAGCTGCCCTGGAGCGGGTGCAGGCGTTGATGGCGGATAAGCGACCCATTACCCGGCGTGTTAAAGGGGTGATGGAACGGGCGGCTGAGGAGAACTTTGATGAGCAGGGCCGGCCGAAGTGGATCGATCTCAAGCCTGCGACTAAGAAAGCTAGAGAGAAGCGGGGAACCTGGCCAGGATCAATCCTGGTTGAAACGGGTCAACTGGCTTCCAGTATCGAAGGGGATTTTGATAAAGATTCCGCCTGGACTTCCAGTAATAAGAAATATGCGGCTACGCATCAGTTTGGCGATGATGAGCGCAATATTGATGCACGTCCCTTCCTGGATCTGACGGATGATGACTGGGAAGAAATTGCCGATATTGTGCAGCAAGAGTTTGATGCGGCGATCGCTGGCTAAGCTAAGTCCCACTTCCCCCTAACAAGGATTGCGGGGAGAGGGTATTAGTTGATTGGATGTTTTTGCTGCTGCCGATGAAGCCGATCGCTGTTTTCAAGGCTGGAACCCATATTGACGCGAATGGAGTGCCACGCACCTATAGCCAAGAGCAGGTGGATGCGATCGCTGCTAACTATGATCCGCAGAAGTGGACGGCTCCCTTAGTGGAGAATCATCCAGAGGATGACCAACCCAGCTTTGGTAAGACAGCGGCAGCATTTGTGGATGACGATGGCGTATTAAAGGTTTTGCCCCGCGATGTCACTGAAGGCTTTGCCCAGAAGGTGAACCGGGGTGATTACGTGGGCGTTTCGGTCTGTCTGTTTCCGCCTGGACATGAAAAGAACCCGATCGGCGATCGGCACTACCTGAAGCACATCGGGTTTGTTACCCCTGACCTGGAGCCGGGAGTGAAGGATTTGCCCCTACCCCGCTTCACTCAGGGTAAAGAAGGTTTGATCTATTTCACGATGCCTATATCTATGAAAACCAATGACAGCAACACAAACCCAACCCAAGCGGAAAAGTCGCCCACCCAGCAGTCCACAACCACGCAGACTGAAGATTTTGCCACCCGGCAACGGGAGTTAGACCAGCGGGAGCAACGCCTGAAAGACCAGGAGGCCAAACTCAAAAAGCAGGAAGTCGAAGCCTTCTGTAATGGACTGGTCAAAGAGGGGCGGCTTTTGCCCGTTGATCAAGACAATATGGTCGCCTATCTGTGTGCCGAACCTTCCCAGGTGATTGCGTTTACGAAGGGAAAGGAGACGGTGCAGATCAAAGGTGAAGAGTGGCTGCGGGATTGGCTTTCTCGACTGCCCCAGCAATTCTCGACAAAGCGGCTGAATCTGGGGGATGCGCCGGCCGGTGATGAAGATGATGACCTGGCCAAGGCTCAGAAAGCCGCTGCCGCTGCCTATGCAAATGCTTCTAAGGGAGAGTAGAGAGTAGGCCATGACGGAAATTCAAGTCTATGACTTTCAAGAACATCCGGTGCGGATTCTAGGCAGTTGGGACAAACCCTTATTTTGCCTGGTGGATGTTTGTCGTGTGCTTAATCTGGGGAACCCCTCGGAGGTTGCAAAGCGACTGGAGCCGGACGAGCTAACCTCAGAGAAACTGAGATCAGGTGGACAGGATAGAGAGTTCATCTTTGTTAATGAGCCTGGCTTTTACCGGACGATTTTCCGCTCCAACAAGGAAGAGGCGCTGGCCTTTCAGAGGTGGGTGTTTAACGAGGTTCTGCCTGCAATTCGCAAGACAGGGGGGTATCAATCTGAGGCGCTGAGGCGCTTAAGCCATGAAAACCGCCTGCTGAAAACGAAGTATCGCGCTCTGAGGCAGGGAGTTCCTGACCAGGCTTTAACTCTGGGATCGGTAGCCCGGATGTATGGTCTCTCGGTGGAGGAGTTGGTGTTTGTCCTGGCGGAAAACAGTGCGATGCAGGCGATTAAAAAGTTTGCTCGGATTGGAGAGTATCAGCGGATTTTAAAGGCCGATTTACCCGCGATCGAGCAGATGGTTGCCGAGCATAGGTTGCTAAATGCTGACGGTATCCAGATTGATCTGTTTAACCCTGACGTTTGCCCCACAGGAGCCGAAGCTTATGCCACTGACTGATTCAAAAGATTTGCTGGATGGCGATCGCCTATTTGAGGGGCAACTCCTCTATCCCAAAGATAGCGACATCTGGGCAGCAGACAACGAAGATTCTGTCATTTTGGTGTTCGGCCGACTGCTGGCTTGGGGAGCTACTGAGCAGGGTGTGTTACTTCCTGTGGATGCCAACAGTGCCCCTGCTGGAATTGCGATGGCAACGGACACGATTGAAAAGCGGCTGGGTTACTCGCTCAACACCGATGGTGATATGGGTTATCCGCTTAAGCATCGTGTGTCTCTGGTTCGTAAGGGTGTGATTGGAGTGAGGGTTGTCCAGGCGGTAACGCGCTCTTCGCCACCATTCTGGATTCATAATCCCCAAACTGGGCAACGAAAGGGGCAGTTTCGGGCAGATGCAGACACTAACCGTGCGGTGTCTATGGCGAATGTTGCCAGGTTTATCCGTGCGGCAGCACCCAACACTGTGGTTCCACTGGAATTTGATTTTACAGGAGTTAGATAGATGGCCACAGGCGGATTGAATTTATACGACGCGCTGACCAAGAAGCTACCCGAAGTTATTACAAAACGCTATCGGGATTTGCCTTTTGAAAACGGTACGATCGTTCCAACAGTTACAGATTTGCAACCTGGTGATGCGGAGCTATCCAGAGATCTGCTGGAAGAAGTTGGCGATGCTGAGATTGTTGGTGACGATACGACCAATTTTCCGATCGTTGATCTCAGTGCTGAAGAAGATCGCTACAAGATCTTGATGGTGGCCAATGGGTTTTCGTTTACCTACAACCAGATTGCAGCCTATGAACGGGCAGGCAATTTCCAGCAGGTTAATAATCGCAAGATGATGGTGGCCCGGCGTGGAATCGCTGAACGGATGAATAAGTTGGCGGCCTTTGGTAATGCCGGGCAGGGGATTACGGGATTTCTAAATAACCCCAATGTTCCCCTGGATAACAGCAGCTTCGATCCCTGGGATGCAAATACGACGGGAGATGATCTTTCGGATTGGGTGCAAGAGCAGGTGGAAGTGGCCTATACGGCGAATAACAACAGCTATATGCCGTCCGAGTTGCTTTGCTCTACAGAGTTCTGGTTTTTGCTGAATCGTAAGCGGATGTCTGACTCTGGAGAGAAGGTGATTAATCATCTGACTCAAGGTGAGAATCCTCCGTTGCGGCGGATTGTCTGGTCAAGTGAAACCCGCAGTTCGGCTCTGGAAGCCAATGGGGTACAGGCAGCGAATACGGATCTCGATCGTCTGGTGTTATATCCGCTGGATGAAATGGTTGTAGACCGGCACAACTCAACTGTGGGTCTGCTGCCACCGGACTACATCCAGACGAAGGGCACCCGCAAGATCTACCCCATGTTTGGCTTGACCAGTCCCACGATGATCAATATTCCTTACGCAATGCGATACATCACTGTTGCGAAGAAACCCTGATGGCTAAGCTGATTTTTAGACCTGAAAATTGCATTCCTCCGAGCAAGGCTTCCCATAGTTTTGACCGGGTGGAGTTGCGTCCAGGTGTAAACAACTTGTCTGATGCAGAATATGCACGGCTGCTTATCCATCCAGTGTTTCAGAGCTACATCGATTGCGGTGCAGTGGAGTGGATTGCAGAGGCTGATCCGTTGTCCCCAGTTGGCGACATTCCTCCACAAGAGAATCAGTCCCAGGGGTCTAATTCTACGGTGGAAAAGTTAGATATTAACGCTGCCACTTCGGAAGAGCTTCAGGCTCTCAAGTTTATTGGAAGGGCGGCAGCGACCCGAATTATTGATAATCGCCCCTACGCCAGTCTGGATGAACTCCCAGCTAAGGCAAAGCTGTCGTTAAGTGCTGCCCAGTGGTCGGAGGTTGCAGGGGGCTTACAGGTCAAATCAGAGCCGGTGGAGATGGATAAATAATGCCCTACGCCACTCCACAGGACTTTATCGACACTTACGGGGAACCTGAAGCCATGGATTTGGCTGTGGATGTCAACGGGATTTCGATCGATGTTGACCTGCTGGAGCGGTATGCCCTGCAAGCCAGTGGCGAAATGGATGCCTATCTGAGCCGTTACATCCCTTTTGAAGCAGTTCCCCAGGCGATTAAGACGGCTTGCCTGAAAATCATGCGTTACTTGGCCTCGGCTAAGGTTTCCCCCCGTGAACACGTCAGAGACGATTACAAGGATGCCATCACTTTTCTGACCAAGGTGGCTAAAGGGGAAATTGCCCTGGTGGTTCCCCAGCCCGATGATTCGGCTCCGGTTATTCAGCCTGTCAGATATTGGGGCGATCAACGGCAGTTTAGTGGTTCGGCATTGAGGGACTACTGATGCTGGACGCACATAAGCTGGCTCGACTAAACGAGATTGAAGATGCCATTAAAACGCGGCTCTCGACTGGCTTGGCTGATCTGGAGGTGCGGGTCAATGTTGGGGATGGCGATGGTCGGGCAACACTCAATAAGGACATCCTGATCATCTATCGGGGCAGCAACTTTAAGCGTCCGACAGTGGATTTTAATTTTCGTCAGAAGCGGGAATTGCAATGGCAAATCACCCTCCAGCTAAAGGATCTGCGTAGCCATAAACAGGCTTATCCAGTGGAAGAGGCTTGTTTGTTGCTACTCACCGGATTTGCGCCTGATGAGTGTTTAGATGGTCAACTTTTCCCGATCGCCACTGAGCTACAAGCCAGAGATGAGAAGGGTTATTTCAACTTACAAATGTTGTTCGGACTACGGAGCGATTGGTTATGAGTCAAGAGTCAGAAAAGAAAAAGTATTACGTCCAGAAGGGTCAGAACCTCTCTGGCGAGTTTGTGGGCAATAACACCTACACAGAAGGGCAAGCAGTTCAACTGGAGCCCAAATATGCCAAGTTTTACGTGAATAACGGTGTGCTGGGTGAAAATCCTCCTGATGCTGAAACCCCCAGCGCTGCCGTAGAGCCTCTATCCCCTACTACCGAGACAAGCACCCCGTCGGTAATCAACCCTCCTGCTGTTGAACAAAAGGAGGAAGCCGATCGGCAACAAAACTCCCGCAGGCGATCTAACGCCTAACCCTCCCTTTTTTCTTCTGCTGTTCAATTCTTAAGGATCAAGCAAGCTCATGACTCTAACTTTTGTCCATATTGCTCTTCAGGCTCTGGGTACTCCGCCTGGTGGGGGAAGCTATCCGATTTTAGGGTTTAAGCCCAACAGTGCTACCTACAACGAGGGGGCTACAACTGAGATGCGGATGGAGCGAAACCCAGAGGGAATCAATGTTCCCATAAATGTTCGCGTAACGGAACGCACTCCAACCCTTCAGATCGGGGTTCAGTCGGTTAATCCTGATTTTATTGCCGCCAAGATGGCCCGCGCCCTGATTGTGGGAGCCAGTACCGGCTTGTATCACTTCGATAAAGTCATCGACAGGAATAGCTATCCCGCCGTTGATGAAGGATTTCAGGGGTATGGGGCTGTCGAAGACGATCCTAACGCCGTCGGCTCTGTCTGGAAGGATGGCCGGTTTGTGGCAATGACGCGATCAGCCTTTACTGGTTTTGCTCCTGGTACTGCTGGCGATCGCTTTGCCGTTGGTGATGATGCTGCCCTGGAATTTTCTAATTACGTTAAAGGGAATCGGGCGGTGGTGCTCATCCCGTTCCCAACCACAGGAACCCTGAGCCTGGGTGACTTGCAGATGGACTTTCGTGTTCGGGCTTCAGCCGTCCTGGATGAGTTTGGACAGAAACAAGTAGTAAATCTGGATATTTCCCGGATGCAGGTTAACCTGCAGGAAAGCGGCGGCTTGGAAGATAATGCCGATTCCTATCAGATGACGCTGGTGGACGTTTCTGGGGAATGTGCTGCCCAACTTGCCATGCACCGCGTAAAAGCGAAGTGCTAGGGACGGGCTAATTCTGAATATTTAACGACAATTCTGGAGAAGGATATGCAGCAGGTTAAGGTCAATCTGGGCGATCAGCTGATCATTTTGAAGCCAGTGGCTTTTGGGCATTTGGCTACAGTAGGAACATTGTTCGTTGAGCTGCACGCGCTGTGGGCAAAACACGGATATGCTCTGGCCGACCTGCTGATTAGTGAAGACAGCCCGCTAGCCATTGATCTCATGACTAAGATCGGCAACCTCCACAGGAGGGCAGATGTGCCGGGGCAAATGGGCTTTGACGTTAAAGCGCTGCTGGAAGATCTGCCCCAGATGGAGAGCCTTTTCTTCATGGATAGGGACTCGGATTCTGACCGATTAGACTTAACTCAGGGCTGTCAACTGCTACGCCTAAATCGGTTTGATGCTCAAAAAAAATACCAGCAGGCGATGGAGAAGGCGGTTCGGGAAGCATCCCAAGTAGTGGAGACCCAGCAGCAGACCTCCGAGCAGACCTCGCCGGACTCGTCGGATACCAAGCAGCAAGAGACCTCATCGAAAGCGAAAACCTAGCCTTTATTGAAGCCTTTGTCTTTAGGTTTGTTGAGAATAAAAAAACTCCAGCGCAACGGGCTGACGAACAGAATAGAGTTTGGTATCAGCAGCAGCTAGAGGATGAAGGATTCAAGGCTCAACAGGAAGCGTTTCTGAATTTTGCGGATATAACAAATGGCTGAGCGTAAGCGTAAGGTCACTCTTAAGATCGACATCGTTAGTGATGCGACTCAGCTAAAGCGCGATGTGGCCGAACTTGGTCGGGGGGCTGATTTCGCTGTTAAGGTGGACGATCGCCAAGTAGATGCTTTACAGCGCAAAATCAAAGGACTTGAGCAAGTTAATGCGGTTGTAGGGGTAGAGGTTAACGATCGTCCCCTTGACCAGTTGCAGACAAAATTTGCTGGCTTAAGCGATCGTGAGGTCAGCGTTGGAGTTGTTGCAGATAGCACTCCAGTTGAGCGACTACAGAAGCAATTTCATGGGCTGAAGGCTCCCGAAATACTGCTTACTCCACGGACGGATGAGCGGACCCTTGTTGGGCTGAATGAGCATTTTGGGATTAAGAGAAAAGATGCAGGGGAATTGCAGGACTATTTTGATGCCAACCCCTTTGCGCCCCGTGCCGAGCTGGAGGACTTGATCCGGCTGTCCAATTTGATGTCGGGGATTGCTGCCTACTCAGATCAGACCGTGCGGGTTGGGGTTGATCACCTGGTCGAACTGAAAAACCAGCAAGATGCCCGGATTGCTCAACTACTACAGAAGCTACCCGATCGCATTGCCGAGCAGGTTAAAAAGCAACTGAGGGAGGTTCGCTTTAAGACCGACAACGGCGGCTTGATGGGGGCGTTGATGGCCCCGATTCAGGCTGCATTTTTTGGGATTTTTCAGGGCACGGGGATTGCCATTGGCGATCGCATTGCAGCCGGGTTCAGCGACAAATTTGACAAACTGTTAGCCAGGTTTGGCACTCAATTAGAGCGTTACTCTCTTCCCCGAGTTGGCAGGGGAATGGCTGTTGGTTCTCAGTTGATGGGCTACAGCGGTGTCAGGGAAATGCGTCAGGAGGCTGCTCGTGTCGGCGAGTTCTTTGACCAGTTCATTGACCCAAAAAAGATTAAGAAACGCATAGAGGGATATGAGAGGGCTGTCTCTGAAGCCCTGGTGGACTTACTGGTCAACAGTAAAGATCCCCAGGAGGTTGCAAGAAAGTTAATCAGAGACTTATCGCCAATCACCCCAGATGATGCCATGCGGGCCGCTGCGCGTACTGCTGGGGTGGGGGCTCGTGTGGTCAGCCCAGCCCTACGAGTTAACAAAGATGTCAAGCTTAATCAGGCAGCGCAACTGGTTGATCAGTTGGCTAATGAAGTCCGCCTGAGTGAAGAACAGTTGCAGAAGGCAAGAGAAGCCAATGCCGTCGTTGTAGCACTGGGTGGACTCCATCGAATGGAGGGCATGGGTGGGCCGGAGGTGGTTGGGCCAAGTGTCCAGGCGATCGCTCCAGGGGCCCACGTTGTTCCAGTCGCGAACTACTATCGGGATTTGCCGCAAGCGCAACCCAAAACAGCACTGGAACTGGTTGAGCGCATTAACAGCATTTTGAGACCGCTGGGGATGTCTATCTCTCCCAAAGGGAATGACGATGCCCTGAAGTGGCTGGAGTCTGAGCTATTAAGCGGGGCAGGATTGGATGCCATCATCACTGCAGCGATCGCCAAAGCCTACGAAAAGGCATTGCCTGACAAGCCGGTTTATGGAGTAGGTTACTCAGCCGGTGCAGTTGACATGCTGGATGCAGTTCGGCTCTCACAGTTGTCCGGTGGCAATCTGAAAGCAGTTGGTCTGGGTGGTCCAATTCCGGGCTTGGTGAACCGCCCAAACCCTAACTTCATGCCGATCCTCGGCTCAAGGGATCACTTCTATCGGAATGTTTTTACCGCAGCTCCCTTTCAGGTGCCCAATGCTTCCGATCAGTTCGAGAAATGGACAGGAAAAGGGCTGCTCTATCCGATCGTTGGCCAACCACTGCCAGGAACTTTTGTGGCTCCTGGGGCTGGATATGAGCACAATCTGGGCAATTATCTGAACAACCCAGCGGCTTTCGGCAAGATGTCAGCTTTTTTGCCAGGGATCATGCCCAGGAAGAAGCCGGATTATGTGACTGCCAAAGGGATTGAATTTGAGGGTGGATTAGCGGCAAAACAATGGATCGAAGAGACCTTTGGGGAAATCAGAGATCTGATTGAAGCGCTGGATGCAGAAGAGGCAAATTTTGAGCAAATATTAGAAACCCTCGCAGCTATCAACACCGATATTGCCGATTACACCCAAGTTAAGGGACTGAAGGGATCAACTGCAGAATTACGCCAAAACCTGGTTCAGACCTTAGTTAAAGCACGAGAATTGTTGATCAATATTGCCGAGTCAGCCCAGCAACAGGCCAGGGCAGATGGGACTGATGCGGCTGAAATTGACATTTCTGATGAGCGGATTCAGGAAGTCTTTGACGAGTTAGAAAAATTTGAGCAGCAATATCAGCAGGTTATCCAGGCCCGCAAGGATGCTTTGTCAGCAGAGATGGCCCAGCCGCCTTCGCCAATGGGGTTGCCAGGCGGCTCCTCTGTTTCAGTGTCCGATCCGGTTGATCAGGTTGAAATTCCCCAAGAATCCAGCAATCTAGCCCAGTTGAATGAGTCAATTCAGGCTCTCAACTTGACGATGCTGGATCTGATTCAGCAGTTGCAAGGAATTAAGCGAGAGCCACCCGAACTTGTCAGGGATAAGCCTCAGCAACCAGGAGGAGAGCTTAGCACCGAGGTCAAAGTCAATCGGTTTTCCCAGGCGGTTGAAGTTGCGGGTGATGTTGTTGAGAAAGCCACCCCGATCGTGCAGAAATTTGGTGGAGTGGTTGGCGGCGTATTGGGTGCAGTAGGCAGCTTCGCTGAGGAAAAAGCGGTCGGTCGGATTAATCGGGTTTTGCAGGGGGGAGACGATCCCTGGTCAGATCAGCCTGCACTTCCTGGTGATGCGCCACAAGCTCCAGAAAAACTAGCCGAATTGACCCCCCGGCAGTTTGGTGAGGTTGCCCGACGAGATACCGAAAAGGTGCTACGCACTGCAGAGCAGACGATCGATGGAGTAAAGACCATCGTTGAGGGTACGGTGGATCTGGCCAAGAAGGCGGGGCAATTTGTTCAGGGGTTCAGAGGACGGAAGGGCCCCGCTGAGGATGTGGGAGATGCCACACTTGAGCCAGATCAGTGGGCCGATGTTGAGTTTGCGGAGGTTTTTGACGAACTCCCCGGAACCCAGCAGGAACTTCTGGAGACTGTACAAACAGTCGGCCAACTGAGAGCGGCTTTCCAGGATGTAGCTGAAGTTGCCCCAGAGGTTGCCCAGCTTGGGGAGTCAGTAGTTGCCGGATTGCTAAATCCCATTCGGGAGACTGCAGATGCCGCTACTGATGCCCGTCAACAGATCGAGGCCGCCCTGGCTTCTCTGGATGAGCAAAAGCAGGCTTTGTCCCAGGGTGCGGGGCTGCAGGTTTCTGGGCTACAGGGCAGGGCGGGTAAATTTGCCTTCGGTGATTCTGATCTTCAGGATTTGCGAGTGGCGTTGTTGTTGGTAGAGGCGATCAGTGGCAAAATTGCCCAATCTCAACTCCAGATCCAGCAGTATCAATATCTACCTGAATTTGAGCAGGAGATAGCTAAAATTCGCTCTCTGCAAGGGGAGTTGGGAAAAACTCGATCTAATGCCCTAAAAGCGATTCAAGGCTGGATTGCACCAGTGCGGGAAGCAGCTAAGGCAGGGGATGACACAGCGGCTGGATTTCTATATGCCCTGGAGAATGCAATCCCTCGCGTAGAGGCAACTGCGAATCGAACCGCCACTCAATTACTGCTATCCCTTAAGCGCGCTCTGGGAATTCAGTCACCCTCGCGGGAAATGACCAGGATCGGCCTGTTTGCCATGCAGGGGCTTGCGATGGGCATTGACCCACGCCGAGCTTACCTGATTGGTCAGCAAGTGGGGGTGCAGTTACTTGAAGGCGTAAAGGATGAGTTGGAGATTGCTTCTCCCTCCCGTGCTTTCTTTGAGTTTGGGAGGCAATCAGTAGCTGGGTTTGATCAGGGATTCGATCCGAGTCGGTTTGAGGGGTTAGGACGGCAGGCAGCTCAAGCAGTTGGGACGGGTTTCAGGACTGTCGAAGAGGAAGTCAAGGAGGTTGCGGCAGGAGTTGGCGATATTATTGCTGATCTCTCTTCTACTTCTGTTGTCCAGCAGACCAGCCAGGAAATTAAAGGCTTTGGTGAAGAGCTGAATCGGCAGTTTCCCATCCTGGGTCGGGCGAAAAATCTGCTGGGGGATATTGCTCAAGCGGCGGTTGGGGTGTTTGGTGTTTTCACGCTGGGGGATGCACTGGTCAACCTGGGTCGCACGGCGTTGGATACTAATGTCAAGCTTGAGAACCTGGAAAATGTACTCGACTTCGCTAGCGCCGGGCAAGGGGTCGAGAAGTTGGCCATGCTCAATCAGGCAGCGGATGAACTGAAGGTTAACCTGTTCACGCTGATCGATGCCTACAAAGGATTTGCCGCAACTGCAACAGGCAAGCCCTGGGCAGATCAGGCAGATCAAATGTTCAGGGGGTTTGCTGAGGGGGCAGCGGTCCTCCAGCTCAATACCCAGCTTCAGGAGCAATTCTTCCGCGCCCTGATCCAGATGGGCAATAAGCCAGTAATCTCCCTAGAGGAATTAACAGGCCAGCTAGCGGAAATCCCTGGTGTGTTGCAGGTGGCAGCCAGGGCTATGAACATGACTGACGTGGAGTTGGTCAAATTGGCTGGTAGTGGCAATCTGCTCTCTGACGAATTGCTGCCCAAGTTAGCCGCTCAAATGAGCTTGGAAGCTTCTCTTGGGCTGGCAAATTCTACCAAGTCTACCCAGGCAGCAATTAATGCCCTGAATAACGAGGTCATCAGGTCTCAGCAAGTTTTGGGGCAATGGTTTGAACTGCTGGTTGATCCGGCGATCGACCTGGCCACAGGCAGTCTAAATGCCTTTAATGAAAATCAGGGCCAAGCTCGAATTTTGATGTTGACACTGGCAGGAGCAACATCCGGCTTATTGCTGAGGGCTTTGGCTGGATTACTGGTGGAACTGAAGCTTAATACCCTTGCGCTAAAAGCGTTTGGTGTTGCCGGAATGACAACCAGGGCAGCTTTGCTCTCCCTGTTTAAGGTCATGATTGTTCCGGCGATCGTCCTTTCTAGCTGGGAGTTGCTGAACAACCGCATTAATGCCGGGGCTGAAAATATCAAAAAACGGCAGGAGGAGATTAGAGACCGGGCTGAGGCGATCGCTAAGGCTTTCAGAGACGCGGCCGATGAATATGAGCGCCTAGAGAGAGTAACCAAGCGGCAAAAGGAGGAAGAGGAGCGCCGTCGCCAGGAAGAGCTTAAGCGCTATCAGGAACAGCAAAATAAATTTCCCAATAATCGTCCAATCGGTTCAACCCCAGGCTTCATTGACGAACCAATGTGGGTCTATGACCAGGCTAGTGCAGCAATTTTCAAGCCGAAAGAATATAAGCAAAGCAAAGAGGATGAGGAGCGCGCAGAAAGTATTCGAGAGTATCGCAACGAGCTTGAGCAAATTGGCACGATTGAGGGTAGTGAGCTTATTAGAATTCGCCGCAAGGCTGATATTTTCGATCGCCAGTTAGCAATTCTTCGGGCGCAGCGGGATGCCCTCAAGTTGCAGGGTAAGGACTATAGCGAAATCGAAAAGCAGATCGCAGCCGTCGATCGTGCCAGGACAGAGGAACTTGAAACTTTAAATGAGAAAAACTTCTTCTTGGGAACGGTTAAGAAAAAACTTCAGGAAGAGCGTGAAGAACTGCTAAAAACTGCAGGGCTTAATGATGAAGAGCTAAAGGCTTATCTCGGTGGGGGTGAGGCTGTTCGGCAGCAGTTACTAGAGCGTTCATCAATTACTGATGCTCAGCGCAAAGACCTTGACCAAATCAACTCCCTGCTAGCAACCACTGAGCAACGTCTTAAGCAAATTAACGTCCTCTCCTCTGCTGCTGCTCAGGCTTCTGCCAAGTTCCAGTACAACCTGATCGTTACCAATGCCAAATTAGCTGATACCGAAGCTCTCGCAGAAATTAATCAATTAGAAAAACGATTAAAGGTAAAAGAGTCGCAAGCCTCTGGGCTGCCTGAAGAACTTGCTGCCAAGCGTCTATCCCGGATAGAGGGGCAATCCTACGAAAAGCAGCTTAAAAATCTTGAAACCTTTAATAAGCGCTATCTTCAAATTCTCAAATCGCTCTCGGTCAAGAGCCGATCTACCCTGGAAATTGCTTTGGGTGTACCCATTGAACAGGCCCTCCCCGGTGCGATCGCTGCAGTGCGCCAACTAGCCCAGGAAGGCAAAATCACCCTGGACAAAGATGCTGAGCTTGCTTTAGATGTCCAAGAGAAAATTCTTGAAATCGAGCGCAAGGGCTGGGATGCTCGACTGGCACTGGCTGACAAAGCCATAGAAAAACGACAAAAACTTTATGAAAAAGAAAGCGAAGCCCTTGAGCGACTCCAACGGCGATTAGAATCTCAAGCCCAGGCTGATACTGCGGGATTCCAGTTAATTCAGGGCCGGATAGAGCGATCCATTAAAAACCTGGAACGCCAGACCGAGTTGATCAAGCGGCTACAGGAGTTGAATCGCACCCCGCCAGAGGGACTGAATGAGCAGGCAAAGAAAAACTGGGAAGAGTTGCAGAAACGCCAGGAGGAAAGGGACAGACGGAACGAAAAAGCCGCCCTAGAAGACGAACTGAAGGGCTTCGGTATTTCTCCACCAAGAGAGGTAATTGCACTCCAGGACATAGGAGGTCCAACTTTCTCCTCATCCCCCAGTGTTGATCCGGCTATGGCTCAAGCCTTGAATGCTCGACAACAGATGGAGCAACGACTGGCGGAGATCAAGAGGCTTTCTCTGGAAAATGAGCTGCGGATGGAGCGGATGAAACTCGCTCTGGAGGAGAAGCGGGAGACAATTGTTGCCCGGCGTATCCAGATGGAAGCGGCGAACTCTAAACGTGAGGCCGCGGATTTACTTCGCCAGGCACAGCAGGAGTATGACAAAGCTAAGAAATCGGGCGATAAAAAGGCGATCTCGGAAGCTAAATCCAACCTGGATGACGCAGCGACTGCATTCACTGAAGCCAATGATTTCTTCAATGACGCTTCTCAGGTTGTATCTGATTTACGTAGTATTTTCGCCAATTTAGATAAAGCTCAGAGTGATCAGGCGAAATTTAAGTTTGAGGAGCTTGATTTTGCTGATCAAGAACGAATGAGGCAACAACGATCTGATCGAATCCGAGCTGGGCTGTCTGGTGGTTCAAGCTCTAGCTCCGCAACTTTTGGTAGTTCCCCATTAGCGATGAATTCTTCAAGAGTAGGCAGTGGTAACTTTGCCATGACTGCTGTCCCATCCCCCCAGCTTCCAACCTACACCCCTCCCACCCCACAGTTGCCAGCAGGAACCCAGCGGGCGATTCAGCAGCAGCAAAAATTGAATACCGATCTGCAAAATTTCCAAACCGCTGTGGTGACCCCACTCAACGAGATCGTCCAGATGGTTGCAAATCTCAATGGCCAACTTCTCGGAATGGCCAATCGTCCCCCTACTGTTATAGATCAACGCACCTACAACACGGCTTCAGTCGAGGAGATGGGTAATGAAATTGGGAGGCTGGGCTTATGATTTTCCCGCAGTTTCCGTTCGGTCCCAAGCAGCAAATCGCCTATCCCGCTAATAATCCTGAGATCACTGTGGATATTGATCAGCGCAAATACTGGGGGACGGAAAGCTCAGGGCAGGGATATTTGCCGGTGCTGGGGTATGAGCGGCGACTCAATCCTGAACATGCCAAAGCGCAGGAAATTACGCTGAACGGCGATGTTGTCTATACGGGTCCGGCTCATGAGAGTCAATATTTGTTCGAGTGGAAACTCCAGAACTTACCCCCGGAAATCTGGTTTGCGCTGTGGGGGATTTATTTCAGGCAGCAGGCCGAATTAGAGCCAGTGCTCTTGCTTGATCGCAGACTGGCAATGCAGGAGGCAAATCCCAGGAAGCGGGCCAGAGTTGGAGTCGTCAGCAACGGGCCCAGTGTGCCGGGATTAATTTACTACTGGGGAGCTTTTCATGTATTCCTGGCTTTCAATGAGGCTGATTACACAGCAATTTCCCAGAGCGGCCTTTATGAACTCAGCTTTAAGGGGCAGGAGATTTTGCCGCCCCGTAGTCCAGGCCAAGATCTGGTTTGGGAGTAAAAAAGATGTCGGAATCCCTAAATCGCCTTTTCCAGCAGGAAAAAAGACTCAAAATCGCCCGACAGAAAGAGGCAAATAACGCTAAGCAAATTCGAGGTGGAACCCTGTCGGATGTTCCAGTAGTGGCAAATATTGTTTCCACTGGAATTATGGAAGGCAGTCCTGTTGTGATTTCTCAGGAGGGGGGACTGGTTGAGGCTGAGGGGCGCGAATATCTTCGGTCCCCAGAGCCAGAGCCAGCAATTCCCAGAAAACTACGTGTCAAAACTCTTCACAGCATTGAGGATGAAGCAAGCAATAAGCGGAAATTTTATGTGGGGGGCGATCGACTCACCCCCCTAGAAATCTTCGAGCTTCCACTGGAAGTAGAGGATCGTCCCTCGTTCCCGGATTACAGATTCGAGATTAAGTTCACGAATACTGGATACAGGCGGGGGGATTGGCTTGTTGCCCTTAAAGACCTTGAAGAACAGGTTTCGTACCACATCAAAGGGGTGGGCAACTCTTTTGAAGTTCAAGCCTTAACTTTCGGGGACAAGTGGGACTCGCTTTTCCCTGTGAATTGGGGATTTTGGACAACTCGATACAGGGGGGCCTATACCTGGAGCCTGCCATTTAACTATTTGAGCCTGAGTAACGGGGAGACAACCGCTATTGCTAATTACTCTGGAGCAATCCTTGTTAGCGGAACGTGGGAGCAGACTCGCTCAATCTCCGGGAATATTAACGACGGAGTGACGATGGATTTTCGGCAAACATTGGAGGCCGAATCTACCCATCACGAATATGTCTACCAAAATGACGAACTAAGCGAGGCCGGGGAAACCATTACAACCGAAACCGCCAGCCAGGAAGAAGATCTGTTTCATATTTTTGACGGAGACTTGCCCTCACCCTTAAATGTATCTATTAATGCTAGTTGGAGTAATCCAAGGTTGCGTTACCTCAACACTTATACCCGAAGTAGCTGCATAAGCCCAAGCGGGTTGCTGGCTGAAAGTACCTACTCCTTCGAGGATCGCAGCATCGTTTTGACTAACCCCTTGTCTGGGGGTTACATCCTGCCCGCACCTCCCCTTACTTATCGACTTCCTTTTTACGGGCCTGAATTTATCAACGCGAATTTTAGTACCCAGCTAACAATCAACGCGGATCGACTGAGAGATACTGACAGATTTTTTGCCCTGCCAGTAATTTGCAGCCGGGAACTCGGAATTTGGCGCAAGTTCAGGCAAGATGATCGGGTTTGGGATTATCAGGCACTTTCCGGTGAACAGGAAATTCAGCAGGGCTATCGACGGACAATCTTTGAAAGTATTTATTTCTTTGAAGAACAGCAAATTGAACTGGCTGATAGTATAGCAACAAATGTTCAGAGACCTACTGTAGCAGGCTCACAGCAGATTGCAACCAGGGAATTTATCGTTGATCATCGACACAGCATGGTAGCGGACAAGGTTTATGGATATGTCACTCAGGCTGCAGATCCCCTGTTTTACACTCAACAAGAGTCGGGCATCTTTGACATTATTAGTGTTGAAGATGGAATTCTAGATAAACGCTCACAGACCAGAGCACGAATCTTTTCAATCCAGGTTGTAGACCCGGAGAAGGTTGAACTGCACGGAGTCAGCTACTACCCATGAACAAGCGTTTAGCCCAATTTCTAAAAGATGAAAGAACCGCCGCCCTGGAGCGGTTTGCTCCCAAGCAAATGAATACTGGGGTTGTAGTGTCGCGTGGGCCGCTACGGGTTGACATCGGCGGGGGTGGGGCGGTTTCCCCTGTTGATCTGGGAGGCTCTTATTTTCAGGGCCAAAACGTGCTGATCAGATGGGCTGACGGCATCCCCTATGTAAAAGCCAGGGAGGGCAGCCTATGACCGACATTGATCTGAAGGCTATCCCCATTAAAATCACTATTTTTATTGGCGATGATGGCGATCCACTGGATGTCAGCGCGGCAATTGATGCTGAGGTGGGGGTGGAGCTTTCCCAGTCCCCATTGCAGTTTGAGCAGACGGTTGTCCATCGACTGGAGTTTACGCTGCTGGACAATCTGCCAGAATCCATTGATCCAGAGATAAACCTGGAACGCTGGATGCCAGACAACAGGGTACATACTCAGATTCGGGACGGTCAGGACTGGGTTGATGCGCCATTTGGGGCCCTGACCCGAATCCTGCAATTTACGCCAGATGACGGTAGTGATGATGAGGGTCGCTATACGGGACGGGGGCGATCGCTGCGTCTGGAGTGCGTCGATTTAGTTGGATCGGTCCGTCAGCCAGATTCCCCTGCCGAGCTATCGGACATCCCTGTGGGGACTTCACGGAATTTAGTGGCGGAACTGGAAAAGCTAACCGCCTATAAGCAGCTCCCCCCCTTCACGCAGGTTGCAGGCGATCTGCCTCCAGGTGCCACCCTAATCGAGCTGACGACCGGGCTTTACTATGCAGGACGCGAAACCCTTTTCGATGCGATCGGTAAATATCTTTGGTCTAATCCAGTTGCCGATCAAACGATCGTTGGCTGGTTTTGCGGCAACCTCGAACAAATTAGATTTTTTCACGTTAATCTGGCTTCCCCAGAGGTTATATATGAGGGCAAAGCGGCAAAATTCAAGCCGTTAAGAGGTGAGAAAATTAAGCTGGTTGGCCAGGTCGAGGCACGGGCAGTATTTAACACCTCAATTCCAACAACAGCACCGCCATCAACTTTTTCAGAGAGTAAGGACAACCAGGGGAACGTAGTTTCTCGGACAACAACTCAAGTTATTGGTTCGGGGGGTTCGATTTCCGTCGAAACCCAGACAGAAGCCCAAGCTCGGAGTGTATTTAGGGACGATCCTGACTACGCCGAAAGTATAACCTTGGTATTCGCAGAAAGCAAGGTTGAAAAAACCTATTACGGGGCAAACGGTGGGCAGGTTGCCTCTGAGGTAACAAAAATAATGCCGTCAGGAAGAATTAATCCCGCTGAACTTCCTGAAAATAAAACGATCCGCAGAACCGCAATAAAAGAGCGCACAGATTTCAATTATCTTCCTAGCGGAAACAAGATAGAAATCACAAACTCCCGGTTGGCGGCAGCGGCCCTACTGGATAATCCTGGGGATGCCCCTTACGCGCTATTGCCAGACAAAACCGAAACAAATCTCTGGCAACGCCGGGGAAGTACCTATGTTCACAGCCACACCTTGTCAAATTTCGCTAATCCAAGCCAAAGTGACCCTTCCAACCCCGACAGCCCCGCCCCCCCAGCACAACAGTTTAAGCAAGGGAATGCCGCTCGAAAGCAGGTTACATTAAAGGCCCGAGTTCCGGTCAGGTATACGGCTCAACAATTGCAACCCCGCCGCACACTCCCAATTGAATACGGGCAATATTGCCTGTCAATGGAATCCCTGAACCGGATCGCCTATATCGAGGCCGCTTTAATTGCGGGGGCGTTTCTGGGTAGAGAAATTAGAATTCCTATCCCCGTTGGGGTGGAGTGGAAGCCGGGTCGGGCAGTGAAGATTAATCGGGGCAACAAAACCTACTTGTATCTCTGCTCTGGAGTGGTTTTGAAGTTCTTAAAAACAACCGCCTACGCTGAGTTTATCGGGAGGTTTTTGGGGGTGTTCAACAATACTCAAGTCGAACCCCCAATCAGACGCGATTCCCGCTATTGGACGATCGGCGGGAACTCTTTATTTATTGATGGCGACCAAGTTTATCAGGAGATTCCTTAACAATGCCAACTCCAATTGAGATTACTGATGACTCTCTGCTGGTTGCCGAAGCAGAGCCGACAGACCGGATTCCTGCCTCTAGAAATGGACAGCCCGTTGTCCTGACTCCTGCTCACATAATCAACAATATTGAGCAAAATGTGGTGAAACTGGCCCGTGCCCCAATCGTCACCGCCAACCCTGCCGACCCACCGGAAGCGACCCGTGATTTGTTGGCCCAGATTAACGCCAGTTCCCCTTTAAGGCGTATTTTCTGGATTGCTAACGGAACAGATGTGGATGACTGGACGGCGATCGGCTTTGTCCCGGCTGTTGTCACTTTAAGCCCAAAAGGGAGTATCGTCCCTGCCTTTATTGGGGAGCAACTGATTCAAATTTCTCCCACTCCACAAAGGCGAATCATCTGGTTGGCGACTGGGGCAACAAATAACGATTGGGTAGCGATTTCTGGAACAACCGCTCTCTCTTCATCTTCCCCTGTTAATTCGTTGACCCCAGAATTCGCGGGACAGCAATTGTTGGTAACAACATCCCCCGAAAAACTCTTTGTTGCCAAAGGATTAACTTCCGCTGACTGGATAGAAATCGCGGGTAGCAGTCCTGGGGGTGGGGGAGGTGGAACCGATCCACAGTTTGCCCAAGTGGTTCTTTTAACCTCTCTTGCCGGGGCAAACGGTAGCACCACGTTCACCGATGAAAGCCCCCTGGAAGGAATTCTGACTCCTGTTGGTGGGATAGAAATCTCTTCGGCCCAAAGCGTACTGTCGTATCCAGGAAGTTTACTTTGTGGAAACGCGACCAGCTATGTTGAGCGCCCTTGGGCCGATGATTTTAATTTAGGTTCAGGGGACTGGACAATCGAATTCTGGGCCTATCTCCCTCAGTTTGGGGGGTGTCAAGTCTTAGCTTTTATTGATACAGACGGAGCTACAACCGCGACTGCAGGTTGGTTTGTACAAATCCTGGAGAACGAAGCCGTTTCTCTTAGATTTGAAGCAGTTCTTGACGACGACGAGGTACTGTCTGACTTTTTCTACGGGTTTGCTTTCTGGGGTGAGTTTAATTACTACGCACTGGTTAAAAGCGGCTCGACCCTTACGATTTACGTGAATGGCGCAAGTGCTGGTACGGCTAACATTCCCCAGGGAATCAAGGCTCTGCCCAGCGGGGGTAACGGGCTGGTAATTGGCCGCGCCCCTAATAGACCAGGCGCAACACCGGACACCCATATTCAGGAAATCCGGGTAACAAAGGGTGGCCGCACGATTACATCAACCCCGACAGAGCCGTTCCCCAGGAGTTAACGCCTATGAAAGCAGCGATAGTCATTCCAGAAAAGCCGATCGATATTGGCTGTGACTGGGAAGGCTTTGGTTTAAGGTTTCGCCAGCCCAATGGTCAACCACTTGATCTGACTGGCGTGGACGGGCGTAGTCAGCTCAGGTCTCTCACTGGCGAACTGCTGGCAGACATTAATGTGGAGCGTGATTTGGAGCAGATGGTGGTCTGGCTAAGCTTGCCTCGGGCGATCACTGCGACCCTGCAAGGGCATTCCAAAGGCAACTACGATCTCTTGCTGCAAGATTCGCTGGGAAAAAGATTGAAATACGTCAAAGGCTCCATTCCGATTCAGGGGACGTTTACGCAATGGGCGGAATAATTGAGGTTTTAATTGAGCCAGAAATTAAGGTGGTAGAGGTTCTTGAGCAGGGGCCGCCTGGCATTGCCCCTGAGGAGCTGGCCGATATTCAAGCAGCGATCGTCAATCTGCAAACCGCAATCCAGACGAAGGCCGACGCCGAAACAGTTGATGCTGCGTTATCGGCTCTGGAGCAGGCTATAGCCCAACGACTAACCCAGCAACAGGGGGACGATCGCTATTGGCCGCTAACTACAGATTTAGCTACTCAACAGGAGTTAGGGGGCGCGATCGCTGCCGAGGCAGCGGACAGGCAAGCTGTGGTCGCCGCTCTAGCTGCCGATCTAACCACGGAAATATCAGCCCGACAAAGTGCCGATAGCGGGCTAGATACTCGCCTGGATGTAGTTGAGGCAATGCTTCCAGATTTGGCTCTTGATGCTGATCTGGCAACTGAAATCAGTAATCGGCAAGCTGCAGACACGGCTTTGGGGAATCGCCTGACAACAGTTGAAGCCGACTTGCCGACCCGTGCTTTAGCAACCGATCTGACTACTGAAGCTACAGCCAGAGCCGCGGCAGATACCGCTTTATCTAACGCTTTAGCCGCCGAAACTTCAGCCCGACAAAGTGCCGATACAGATCTACAAGATCAACTTACCGCCGTTATTGGCGGTTTCACCAGCGGTTTTGCTGACGGGGTACGAGGGACTATCCTGTCGGGGTTAAGCCTATTAACAGGGGGAGCAATTGCAGCAACAGACAATTTATTAGCCGCATTAGGCAAAATTCAAAATCAGATCAGCGATAACAAAGACAATATTTCCAAAAAAGCTGAATTTGGGCCGTACAAGGGCAGTTCTTCAACGATTTATTACACGTCTCCTGGAGTAGGTGCAGGGGTCGGCAACACAAACCTCTCCCCCAATGTTTTGTATTTAGTGCCGTTTCTAGCACTTAAAGATCATCCCGTTTTCAACCGTATCGGGGTGCAAGCAGGTTCTTCGATTGGAGGCACTGTTTCTGTTCGGCTGGGGGTTTACGATTGCGATTCTTCGGGATTACCAAGCAGTTTAATTGCGTCGTCTTCTCAGATGACCACAAGCTCTTCGGCCGCAATTCTGGAATCAGTCATTTCTGTTCCGCTCACTCCCGGAGCCTGGTATTTTCTGGCTTTTGTTAGCTCTGCATCCGTTAACTGGCGGCTCAATACTCAGGTCTGGTCAGTCTTGCCGATTCATGGCGGATTTATCAACAATGCAAATTCCCTTTATTCAGGATTTAGTAGGAGTTTTACCTATGACGTGCTCCCAAATACGGCTAGTGTCGCCTTGTCAGATCTAATAACTGGAAACACTCCCAGAATTCACTTAAGAGCGGTTTAATTATGGTGGAAGTGCATACCTACGACGATGACCAGTTGATTAGCATTGAAGAACTATCAGATCCGCCCCTAGCGGGGGTGCAACCTGACTGGCAGGGATTCATGGATAGGCTCCACCTCCCGAGCGAGGACAATCCAGGCGGCACAGGGTTATTTCACTATTACCTTTTGCAGATAAACGAGGTTCGGGCCTGGCAAGCCTACAATATGTGTTTGGCATTCAACCGGAGAGAGGGTGGTGACAAAGAAGTGGATACCCTCAACTTTATTTACAATTACTTTGCCGCCGTACTCCCCCAGCAGCAGAGGGATATACTGCAGCAGGCGATTGACGATTTTAATATCCCGGTTGAGCTAAGCCCACTCGGATGACCCAATCTTGCCAATTGGCGACAACTCTCATTAATAAGTTTCGCTTATCCCAAAATGTGTCAAATACTTCGATCCATAGCCGTCAAATACTTCGATCTAACATTTGACATTAGATCGAAAAACGAGTGACGGGCTACAGCGATCGCTCAAGCTCACAATTTACCCCAAAGCTTTGTTCAGGTGATTTGATGGCTGGGATGATCATCAGATTTGGGATCAATCTCTCTCAGCGAAATTGTCTCAAAATTCATGATTTGAGATCCCAAAATTCGTGACGCGCTACAATGGTGCTAAGTGGTGGCAGCACAATCATGCCTATGAGCGGTACGACTATAGCTACACCCCAGCAGAACTGGCAGAATGGTTGCCCCGATTGCAACAGTTGAAGCAACAAGCCCAACAGGTTTATATTTTTACAAATAATTGCTACAAAAGCCAGGCGATCGATGCAGCCCGTCAGCTCAAGACCTTACTGCACCTGGACACCTCTCCGCGCAGGCCACAGCAGCTCCAGCTTTTTTAAGCTCTTCTTTTTACCGGTGGAAATTTCAACAGCCCCCCCCGATATTGACCGATAATTTCTTTGCCTTCTTCCCCATTGATCCAGTCCTGAGGTGAAAGCGATTTTGAGGATTCATCATTTGAGGCTTCATCACTACGGACATACTTGACCCCCCTGTAGCTTAAGGCTTCTTCTCTGAGAAATTCCGCCGGAGCACGAGAAGGATGGGCAGAGGAGCTTGTATCTGTATCCAAGGCAGGAGATCCCTGCAGATAGAACAATCCCACAATCAACGTCACCGTTAATAGTGGCAGGGTAATCTCCCAAGGGGCAGCAAAGATCAGCAGAGAGAACCCTAACAGCAGGAAAAAGCATGTTAATGCAAACACATTCAGTCTGAAGAAGGAGGTCAAAATTTCCATTGCAAAAATTACTGGAACGAAAGGAAATTGTTGGTTTTAGTAAGAAAAGTAGCCCCTCGGGCATTTAAGCCTGTAGGTTAGATCTAGATTCGGCCATTCTATCAAGTCCAATAGCAAGATGGCTGGCAATTGGGCCAAACTTTAACATTTTAATCACCAGGTTAAAACATAAATAATTTATTTGAACGGAACATGAGATTAAGGCAATTGAGAGAGTTAACCGACCAGTAGGTTTTCCTCAGGATAGTGAATCGCACTGGGACGAGGATCACCCACGAGAGCAGACATCAGCAATAAAACTCCAACCCGGCCAACATACATCATAGCAATCAAAATTAACTTGGCTGGATCAGAAAGAGCAGCGGTAATTCCAGTCGATAAGCCAACCGTGCCAAAGGCAGAGACAACCTCAAATAAAATCCGAATAAAATCGACTTCTGGATCAGTGATTGCAATCCCAAAGGTAGCAATAATCACTGTAGCGATCGACCCCACGGTTACCCCAACAGCTTTTAAGATCAAGGAATCGGGAACCTTACGTTCGTACAGCAAAACTTCTTCCTTGCCTTGCAAAATTGAGCGGGTAATTCGAGTCAGAACTCTAAAAGTTGTCGTTTTAATACCGCCCGCCGTTCCTCCAGGGCTACCCCCCACAAACATCAGGGCAATCAGAATAAATAAAGCAGCATTGGTCATTTTGCCAATATCAACCGTATTAAATCCAGCCGTGCGGGCCGTAACCGATTGAAACCAGGCTAAAAGGAATTGGGTATCTAAACTCAGCCCACTGGTAGCAGGATTACGAAGTTCGGTGCAAAATAACGTAATTGTTCCACCCACCAGTAAAACCAAAGTGGTACTGGTCGCCACCTTAAAATTAAGGGAAAAAATCATCACTTCCGGCTTAGGTGACAGGCTCGATCGCAACCAGAGGTAAAACTCAAAAATGACCTCATAGCCGATGCCACCCAAGATGATTAGCCCTGGAATCACCAGATTGATGAGTATAGAAGATTGATAGCCAACTAAGTTATCAGAAAACAAACTAAATCCCGCGTTATTCCAGGCACTCACACTATGAAAAATGGAGAGCCATAAGCCTCGACCCCAACCGTGATCGGGCACAAAAACCAGCAGAAGTAAAAAAATTCCGGTGAGTTCAAACAGGGCAGTTGTGGCAATGATCGATCGCACCACCTGAGCCACCCCCTGCATTCCCTGTCGATCTAAGGCTTGTTGCAGGGCCACTTTTTCCCGTAGGTTAAACTTCCGCCCGATCACAAGGAGTAGAAATGTCGTTGCGGTCATATACCCCAGTCCGCCAATTTGCACCAGAGCGGCAATCGTCGCCTGACCTATCGTAGAAAAATAGGTAGCCGTATCTACAACAATATGACCTGTTACACAGACAGCAGAAGTTGCGGTGAACAGAGCAACGATCGGATCATTCCAATTGCCGCTTGCGGTAGAAACAGGTAGGAGTAAAAGAAATGCTCCCATTAAAATGACGGCAATAAAGCCAAGACAGATGGTTCTAGAAACGGTCATACTTCTGTCTTGATAAATCGGAATCTTGTTTGCGGATTAGCATCTGAAAGATAAATTCTGCAAGCGTGTAATCTATTACACAATATAACCCTACGGCAAACCCCTCTCACTCTTTAGCGGCAGGGTCAACTTTATACTGATTTATACTGCTGCTTCTGAACGGCACCAAAGAAGATATAGACATCATGGTCCAAGTCCCCTTTTCCCTCTACTTGCTGCCAGATCCGTTGAGGTTTAGTTTTCTTATCCCGGAATTCTCATTCGTCTGCTTGAGTATTGTCCGATAGAATTCAACCGATCGATTACAGAGCTTTAACTCTTTGGCCTTGGAAATTTCACTAAAGCGCCACGATATTGACCGATAATCTCCTCGTTCCCACAATCATCAAGCGGCTGAGGCAACGAAGATGTTGGGGCTGCAGGGTTAGGGACATACTTGACCCCCCTATAGCTTAAGGCTTTCTCCCCGAACACTTCCGCAGTGGAATCAGAGCTTTGACGAAACGAGATTATCTCCGAGTCCAATGTAGTCAAGGAAGACAGCCTCTGCAGGTAGATCAATCCCGCAATCAAAATAAAACTCAGCACTGCCAATGATATCTTCCACGGAGCAGCAAATATGAGCAACAAGAACCCTGCCACGACTGAAAAACATAGTAAAGCAAATATTCCCAATCTGAAGAAGGAGGTTACAAGTTCCATGGCCAAACTTACTAAAAAACGGTGGAAAAATTGATGTTTATATATAGCTGATACACTGGTCAGTGTTTTCCATCTATACTGAAACTCCGAATTTCAGAAAATTCTACCAAAATTAACCTAAAAGCAAACAGCGATTGTCAGAGGACCTTAGCATTTGATGACTTAATTAATGATCTTGCGAGTCTGGATTGGCAACAAAAAGCTGGGGCAAATTACCTGCCAAACTTAAATCCACAGCAAATCAGAATTAATATTTTCAATCGATCAATCTCAAAACATCACTACCAATCAATGCTTAAAAGTACTAACTTTCTATAGCATAAATAGAGTAAAAATCAGTAGATTTTTCAGATCAGTAAGCTTAGGCTAAACTGCCATTATTAAAGAGTTTATAAAAAGTATAATTTGTTACAACTCAATGCAATCGGGTGTCGCTAAATGAGGGAATTGCTAATGACTTAATTTAGGAAAAAAATAATGCCATTCCCAATTCTGGCTCTTTTAGTAATAGTGATGGGAATATCCCTGGGTTTCTTTCCAGGAGAGGCTCTGGCACAAGCAGCAGAGACCACAGCTCCACCCCCACCGGATACGGGGGACACCGCCTTTATGTTGCTGTGTGCAGCTCTGGTTCTGTTAATGACTCCAGGATTAGCCTTTTTTTACGGCGGTTTTGTTCGATCGCTGAACATCCTCAATACCCTGATGATGAGTTTTGTGCTCATGTTGGTTGTGGGGGTGACCTGGATACTCTGGGGATATAGCCTTGCCTTTGCCCCCGGCACTTCCTTCATTGGTGGGTTGGAATGGCTATTTTTAAACGGAGTAGGGCTGGAGACCACAGGATATTTACCCCACATGGGCTATGAAGATGCCCTGAAAGCAGCCAATCCCAACTACGCCGATCTCGCTTCCTATGCCGGGACAATTCCTCACCAGGCCTTCATGATTTATCAGGGGATGTTTGCCATCATCACCCCAGCTTTGATTTCAGGGGCTTTGGTAGAGCGGATGACATTTAAAGCCTATTTCTGGTTTGTGGTGATCTGGTCAACCGTCGTCTACATACCCCTAGATCATATGGTTTGGGCCAAAGGAGGACTTTTGGGACTGTACGGCGGCTTGGGAGCGCTGGACTTTGCTGGCGGAACGGTGGTTCACATCAGCTCAGGAGTTTCAGCCCTGGTTGCGGCTTTAATGCTGAAAAACAGGAAAAGTTATCCCAACCGCTTAACGCCCCCACACAATGTTCCCTTTATCCTTTTGGGAGCTGGGTTGCTCTGGTTTGGCTGGTTTGGCTTTAATGCAGGCAGTGCTCTGGCTTCAGGAGGTTTAGCCACCGTGGCCTTTGTTGCAACCAATTCGGGAGCCGCAGCGGCAGGCCTGGTTTGGATCGGGCTGGAATGGATTCTGGTTGGAAAACCAACTGCTGTAGGGTTAGCAACAGGTGCTGTCGCTGGTCTGGTTGGGATCACCCCTGCCGCAGGATTCGTTACCCCCGTTTCAGCCTTGGCGATCGGTGCAATTACATCCTTCTGCTGCTTCTTTGCAATTCGGTTCAAAAATAAGCTGGGGATTGACGACGCTTTAGACACCTTTCCGGTCCACGGTGTAGGTGGAACAGTTGGAGCCATTTTAACTGGCATTTTTGCCACCACCACGGTGAATTCTGCTGGTGCCGATGGCTTGCTCTATGGTGCTCCGGGTCAGGTCCTCAAGCAGATATCGGCTGTTGCATTTGCCTACGTTCTGGCAGGGGTCAGCACCTTTGTGATTATTACGCTGCTGAAAACAGTGATGAGAGTTCGCGTCACCACCGAAGTGGAAGTACAGGGTCTAGATCCCTCGGAGCACGAAGAAATTGCCTACGGAGAAGATGCTGTCATTGAAGGCAGTACAAGCTAGTGGAGCTCCTAATCGAGTAAAACTCCGCTAGATCAATTTGAGTTAGAAATTCCTTAACGAAGAGATAGAGTGGGTAAGTAAAAATGCTTATCCACTTTTTTGCATTTTAGCTAACTTCCTGTAAGGGTGAAAAAGCAATTCAGGGGAAGAGAATGCTTTCCACTCAAACTGCCGAAAATTCTCACCTGACCGGAGGTATAAGCAAGCTATTCCCTTGCTGCTCCCCCTCAAACCTGTTCTGAAGATAAAGAGCCTGCTCTATCCCTGGTTACGTTGCCAAATAGATTGAGTAATGGTAGATTAAGTGAAATTTTAATCCGTCAGCCTAATCTACTGTCCTGGTTGCGATCGATATTTGCTCCCAGGGTACGTTAGAGCGGGGGAACCATTTTTTGGGGCGTATTTTCTTCAGGGTCACACTTATAGCATTTAGCTTTCACCCCGGAGAAGAAGGACATCTCTCAGTCCTAGCCCGTCAGCTAACCCCGTCGGCACCGAGAGGAGACTGAGCGATCGGCATTTTGACAATGTAGCGATTCATTCAGTGTCCCAGGCTTGGGTGTAATTTTCTGCCTTCGACTCTGAGGAATAGAATGGACAACTGGCAAGCAATTGTGGCAGCTTCAACGTTTATCGTCGTGATTGGACTGGTCATGACAGAGTGGGTGCATCTAACCGTAGCGGCCCTGCTCGGTGCTCTACTGCTGGTGTTCCTGAACATTCTCACCCTGCCGGAGGCGATCGCCTACATTGGTCGCAGCCATGGCACCCTGGGATTATTTTTTGGTGTGATGGTGCTGGTGCGAGCCTTTGAACCCACCAAAATTTTTGACTACCTGGCCACCCAGATGGTGATTCTGGCCAAAGGCAAGGGCAAACGCTTACTGCTGGGGATTGTGGCTATCACAACTCCAATCTGTGCGGTCCTGCCCAATGCCACCACAGTGATGTTGCTGGCCCCGCTACTTCCCCCCATGGCTGAAGAAGTGAGGGTCGATTTTGTCCCGCTGTTAATTCTGCTGGTGTTTGTGGCTAATAGTTCGGGACTCCTGACGCTGGTAGGTGATCCGGCAACCTACATTGTTGGAGATGCGGTCAATATCAGTTTTGTTGATTATTTATTGAAATTGAGTTTAGGAGGAGCGATCGCCGTTCTGACCGTTGTCGTTTTGTTGCCCTGGCTATTTCCCCGCACCTGGCGACGACAACTGGAGAATCTGGAGCAACTGCCCCATCCCAAAATTAATCATCCCCGTGTTTTAGCCCTGGGAGGCGTGATTGTCCTGTTTGTTCTCACCTTCTTTGTGGTGGGAGAATCGTTACCCATTCCCCTTTCCCCAGCAGCCGTCGCTTTGATGGGAGCCGCTTTAGCCTTGTTGCTAGCAGAAAATAGCAAGATCGATACCGTCCATAACATCCTCCGGGACGTAGACTGGAGCACTCTCATTTTCTTTATGTCGATCTTTGTTTTGATTGGCGGACTGGAGAAAACCAAAGTGATTGCTGGTCTCTCCGGGCTTCTGGCAATGGTGCTAGGTAAAAATATTTTCCTGGGCGCGATCGTGCTGCTGTTTTTTGTTGGCCTGCTGTCCAGCGTTGTTCCCAACATTCCCCTGGTCGTGGCCATGGTTCCCCTGCTGAAAGAATATCTGGTCAAAGTTGGGCTGGTCGGTCCAGAGGTTCTGGCAACAGACTACAGTGGCAGCTTTCCCCCAGAAGTTTTACCCCTGTTCTACGCCATGATGTTTGGGGCTACTCTGGGGGGCAATGGCACACTGGTGGGAGCCTCTTCCAATATTGTTGCCGCAGGGGTAGCAGAACAACACGGACGGCGGATCTCCTTCAAAATCTTTCTGCGCTATGGCATCCCAATGATGTTTTGCCAATTAATCGCTTTGGCAATTTTCATAATAGTTAGATTTTTTGTGTTTTCATAGGTGAGACTACCTTGAATTGCCCTGAAAGTACTTGGCCTTGCAGGTTGTGAAGTTAACAGGCTGGACAAGCTGTACAGGTCACCTGGGTATAACCATCTCCACCTGCAACGGAAGCAAGTTGTTCATCGGTTAATTCAAGTTGAGCATCAGCAGAGGCAGACTCAGCTAGAACGGTTTGCAAATCTTCAGCCGTAAAGCTATAGCCGTGCTCCTGCCCAAGCCGTATAGCTAGATCAATAAAATCTTGTAGATCAGAGACTGCCTTAAATTGCTCCGCCAGGGCTAGATCCTGTAGAACTTGTTCCTTAAATTGTTGCAATTGCTCGTTCATGGGTTAACCATCCAATTCTAAAAACGTTAGCCACTGCATTTCGAAATGTTGCTCAACCCCAGCTTGCTTCCCTCAAGGATCAAGGTTTAGCCCAGGTAATTGACTACAAGTTTTTTAACCTCAAATGCAATGGAAATCCGCTCAGTAGCCCGCAACCAGCCCAAGGGTTTGAAGGTTAACCCACAATCCTGGAACCATCAATTTAAACTGTTTTTCAAGGCTTCCAGAGCTGCCCAGCGCCGATCGACCCCCTTATCTGCCTGTTCATCACTTTTGGCTACAATCCCCGGACAACGTTGATCACACAGTTGCCGTTGAGGTAAAGCCAGACAGAGTTGTTGATACAGCCAGTCCTGGGGGTCAAAATAGCCCTGACTGGGCAGAGATTCCACCAGATCCTCTGGGGTGAGTTCAAGTTCCTCCGCCATCGTTTCGGGTACTTCGGAAGCTTCCACCAGCCAGATTAACTCAGAGGTATGGCAAACCAGACGGTGATTATAGTGTTGCAAACAGCGATCGCAGGTGAGATTGACGATCGCCTCCACCTCCGCACTGACCTGCAAATAATTACCCCGATGGCAAACTCTGATCTGACCCTGCACTGGGGTAAGGGTAGGCAGATCCGGCAAAAAGTCCTTGACGGCGATCGTTTCAGTTTGAGCCGGTGCTTTCAGCAATTGGGGAATATAGATCGGTTCCATCGCAGTTTACCCTCCATTAGGGTTAACTCTGGGAGTTGATGCTGACCGTTCACTCCGTCACAGAATCGGGAGAGACAGCATCAGGGACACGGGGACGCACGATCAAGCGGCGGGCTGGTTCTTCTCCGCGACTGAAGGTTTCCAGATCGGGACTGTCCTTGAACAGGGTATGCAGCAACCGACGTTCCGTGGAGGATAGGGCTGGCATTTCAAACTCATTGCCCGTCTGCCGCACCTCTGCGCTGGCCTGCTCCGCCAGAGACTGAAGGTACTGATAGCGCCGCGCCCGATGGCCATCCAGTTCAACGGTAAAAACCGCCTGCCGTTCCTGCCCCAGATTCAGGGTGGCATTGACCAGATATTGCAGTGCATCCAATCCCTGACCGTTGGAGCCCAGCAAACTACTGACCTGAACAGGGGTAAGATCCGCCGATTGAATCATCAGCCAGTGCGTGTCCGGGTCTTGCTCAAACTGGGGGTGCTCCACTGTGACGATCGCCGGACAACCTGCTAGAGTCAGGAGTTTTTCTAACCACTGCTGGCCCAATTCCGTTGCTTCTGCCATTGCCCTAACCACCAGAAGGTTTCTTTTTGGATCGACCCGGTTCAAAGGGAAGGGTCTGCCTGTTTTTCAGCTCCTCCGCCTTGGTTTCCTCCTCTGCCAGCTTACGAATATTTTCGGGCAGCGGTTCTCTCAGAATCAGAAACGTTTGCAGGGTCTGGAAAATATTGGCAATCAGCATATAAAGCAGCACACCCGCTGGCAGAGGAAAGAACAGAAACATGCCAGAGAAGATGATCGGAGTCATCTGATTCACAGTGTTTTGCTGGGGATTGTTACTGGTGGAACCCTGACCGGAAAGAATCTGGTTAATGTAAAGGCTGACCCCAAAGCCCAGGATCATGATCAGTACATCCAGGTGGATCGCACCGAAATTAAATTGCTTACTGCCATCCGGGGCGGTGGTAAACAGATCGTTATCGATCGCCCCAACATGGCCCAGCTTATCGATAAACAGAAATCCCTTATCAGAGGCAATGCCAGGCACCGTTCCCTGCAGGGTGACATCTCCCGGTTGGAGAGCGACCAGATGGCCCTTTTCATCCAGCTTGACCCGTTCCTGACCGCGCAACACCGTCCAGTGGGGCTGCAGTTTGCTGTCTGGATAGTCAGCCTCCAGCGCATCCAGGGGTTTTCCCTGAGGGGTTTGAAAATTTAAATCCGTCTCCTGTCCCACCGCCAGACGATTGCCCCCCGGTAAGATCGCCAGAACCGACTGGTGTACGCCATCGGTCAGATAAATATTTTGCGCTTTAGTCGTAAACACCTGGGGTTGAATCTGCTCAATCTGCTCCCTGGGTAAAATTTGCACATTCACCTGATAATTGACATCGGAAAAGGGTGACCCCCGCAGGGTGGCAAACAGGGCGAACAGGATTGGCATTTGCAGCAGCAGGGGGAAACAACCTGCCAGGGGATTGCCAAATTCCTTATAGACCTCAGACATAGCCTGCTGCTGGCCAGTGGGGTCATTTTTGTACTTCTCCTGGATTTCCTTTACCTTCTTCTGCATCATCGGTTGCACGATTTTCATCTGCCGCATATTGCGGATCGAACCGGCACTGAGAGGATAAAGGGCCAGACGAATCACCAGCGTGAGGGCGACGATCGCTAAACCATAGCTGGGGACGATCCCGTAGAAAAAGTCCAGGATCGGCAGCATTACATTATCAGAGAGAAATCCTATTCCGAAGTCCATTCGTGTTTAGCTGGATGAATTTGGGCAATTAATTGAGTAACTTGAGCAACTTAACCGGACATGCTGAAGGCGGAAAGGTTTAAGCGGAACCCCGGCAGAAATTCCCTTAACCGGAATAACTGAATGGGTATCGCAGCGATTCCAGGACTATCTTAGCGACCAATTGCCCCACTTACATTTTTGGCACCTGTAGAAATCTTGTCCTGCATGTAGTCGTAGATTTCCCGAAAACGGGGCACCGATCGCAGTTCCAACCGGCTGCCATCCTTCAGGGTCAAGACCATATCTCCCCAACCCCCGAAACCACGGGGTACGGTCACAATCTTGGCAATTTCGGTATAGATGATATCAGAGCGATCGCGGCCCAGCCATCCGCCAATCACGGTAACACGCCGATTCGTAATCCGGTAACGCAACCAGAGGGCCCGCACCACAGCACCCACAGTCAGAGGCAGACAGATCACCGTTAAGCCGAGCAGCAAATTGATGATCAAATCGCCGATGTGGGGACCACCTTCAAAGTAAACGTCTTCTTTAATACCCATGTAGGATCTCCGCCTCTGACAATAACTGCTTTAATTCTTGCAGAAATTGCTGGTAATCGCACTCCACCGCTGTTGGTCGCACCACGATCACCAGGTCCCAGCCCGGTTGCAGATGAGGCAGAAGTCCCCGTAGAATCGCCCGCAACTGCCGTTTAATCCGATTCCGCACCACTGCTCGCTTACTGACTTTCTGGCTGATGCTAATCCCAATTCGGGGGGGTTCTCTGCTGTTGAGCGCCGACTGCTTCACTCCCTCCAGGGCGAGGGCAGAAGGACGACGAGGGTAAGTCCGCAAAGCCAGATGGGAACTATTCCACCGTTTGCCCTGCTGATAAACCACTGTAAAGTCCTGCCGTTTCCGCAGCCGATAAGGTTTAGCGAGCACAACCCTGGCAGAACCTCAACTGCTAAACCGCCAGCCGCACCCGACCCCTGCTGCGCCGCGCCGTGATCACCCGCCGACCATTTTTGGTTTTCATCCGAGCCCGAAATCCAGAAGTACGTTTGCGTTTGCGGACAGTGCCGCCTAAAGTGCGTTGAGTCATGCCATCACCCTCAAATTAGTTAATCTTTCCTCAGTGCATTTCGACGAAATTCATAGACTACAATCTTATCACTGCGTCGTTGGTGAGGTCAGCGGTGGATATTTCCCTTGAAAGTTTATGGAGTCAAATTTTGGAGCGGTTACAGCTACAGTTGAGCCGACCCACATTTGAAACCTGGATTAAAACCGCCACGGCCGAAGCGTTTACCGAAGATCGCCTCACCATCCGTACCCCCAATCCCTTTGCCCGCAACTGGATTCAAAAGTACTATCTCAAAACCATTGCCGATGTGGCCCACGACATCCTCGGCCATCCTGTGGATGTGCAGCTCGTCATTGCCGAAGGGGAAGAAACCCCCAGCAGGGAGGAGACCGACCTGGGATTTGCCTTCCCCCCCCTGCTTCGTAGCCCTAGCCCAGCTCCGGCCCCCCAACGGGAACGGATGAGCGATCTCAATCCCAAGTACGTCTTTTCCCGCTACGTCGTCGGTCCGAATAATCGCATGGCCCATGCGGCCTGTCTGGCGGTGGCAGAATCACCGGGACGGGAATTTAATCCGCTTTTCCTCTGCGGAGGAGTTGGACTGGGCAAAACCCATCTGATGCAGGCGATCGGCCATTACCGTCTGGAAATTTGCCCGGACTCAAAGATCTTTTATGTTTCCACCGAGCAATTTACTAATGACCTGATCGCCGCGATCCGCAAGGACAGTATGCAGAGCTTCCGGGAACACTATCGGGCGGTGGATGTGATGCTGGTGGATGATATTCAATTCATTGAGGGTAAGGAATACACCCAGGAAGAGTTTTTCCATACCTTCAACACCCTGCATGAAGCCGGTAAACAGGTGGTCTTAGCCAGCGATCGTCCCCCCAGTCAAATTCCCCGGTTGCAGGAACGGCTCTGTTCACGCTTTTCCATGGGTTTAATTGCCGATATTCAGCCCCCCGACTTGGAAACCCGCATGGCGATTTTGCAAAAGAAAGCCGAGTACGAAAATATCCGCCTGCCCAGGGAAGTGATTGAATACATTGCTTCCAGCTACACCTCCAACATTCGGGAACTGGAAGGGGCCCTGATCCGCGCAGTTGCCTATATTTCCATTTCCGGGCTGCCCATGACGGTGGAAAACATTGCCCCTGTCCTCACCCCCACCACCGCCAAACTGGAAGCCTCTCCCCAGACCATTCTGCTGGCGGTCTCCGATACCTTTGGGATTCCGATCGAAGACCTGAAAGGCAACTCTCGCCGCCGGGAAATTAGTGTGGCCCGCCAGGTGGGGATGTACCTGATGCGTCAACACACAGGGTTAAGCCTGCCCAAAATCGGTGAAGAATTTGGCGGCAAGGACCATACCACTGTCCTCTACAGCTGTGAAAAAGTAGCTGATTTGCAACGCACAGATCCAGAAATTGCTCAAACCCTGCGCCAACTCAGCGATCGGATCAACCTGGCCAGTCGCCAAACCGAGAACTGAACTCGACTAGCTTAACAATTCTCAACAAAAGTCCTTAAGTTTTGTAAAGTACATTTGTGCTGTGGAAAACCTGGGGATTTTCTGTGGAAAACCCTGGGGAAAATCTGTGGAAAACTTGACCTCGCTGTGGATAACGGCAGGGGTCGATCGAGGGGCTGTGGAAAACTACCCTACTTTTTCCACAGGTTTTCCACAGGGGGGAGCGGGGTCTAAGCCTTACGGAGAGCGGGTTTTAAAACTTTTTCCACAGTTTCCACAGGCCCTACTACTACTATATTTTAAATTTAAAGATCAAGAGTAGTAGTTTAAATTAAACGAAAGAGCGAACAATTATACTATTCAACAGATCAACTCTTCCATCCAGGGATTAGACCAGGTAAGCTAATAAATCCAGATTGAGATCCTGAATTTGGATCAATGTTCCGCCGGGCTGCTGTTTAACTTTTCCCCAACCCTTTTCATTCCCCCCATCCCCTGCCACTAGTAACCCCATGAAACTGGTTTGTGCCCAAAGTGACCTCAGTGCCAATCTTGCCCTCTTAAGCCGGGTTGTGCCCTCAAAACCGACCCATCCGGTCTATGCCAACGTGCTGCTGCAGGCTGAACCCGATCGCCTGGGTCTATCGGTCTTTGACCTCAGCCTGGGAATGCAAATCTGGATTCCGGCTCAGACCGAAGTTCCCGGATCATTTACCTTGCCCGCCCGTTTTTTTAACGATATTGTCTCGCGTCTGCCCAATGCCCCAATTACGATCGCCGTTGAGAGTCCCACCGTTACCCTTGCCTGTGGGGCTGGCCATTACCAGATGCAGGGTTTAGAGGCAGAAGAATTCACCGCCTTACCCGATTTGTCCGAGAGTGAATCTTTGCACCTGCCCTCGTCCCTGTTACTGGAAGGGTTGCAAGCCACGCTGTTTGCCTCCAGTACCGATGAAGCCAAGCAAATGCTGACGGGACTGCACATGAGCCTGCAGACCGATGGTTTGGAGTTTGCTGCGACTGATGGACATCGCCTCGCTGTCGCCCATGGTCAACCTGAGGAATTTAGCCCAGACACCCCTCTGTCAGTCACTGTGCCCGCTAAAGCCCTGCGGGAACTGGAGAGAATGTTGGGACGCACCCCCGTTGCTTTAACCCTGCGTTGTGACCAGACTCAGGTGGTATTTGAATTTGCCACAGAACAGGGCATGGCCCGCCTCAGTAGCCGTCTGCTTGAAGGTTCCTATCCCAACTACAAACAACTGCTTCCCCGTCAATTTGAACGGCAGGTGACGGTGGAACGGCAACCCTTTCTGGCTGGACTGGAACGGATTGCAGTGCTGGCGATGCAAAAAAATAATGTGGTCAAAATTAAACTGGATGCGGTGAATCAGCAGTTAGATGTGTCGGCTGAAGCGCCCCAGTTTGGGAGTGGAGAAGAATCACTGCCAGCCCAGATTTCCGGGACAGATTTGGAAGTGGCTTTTAATGTCAAATATTTGATTGACGGCTTGAAAGCAATGACGGCTTCTGAAGTGCAAATACAAATGAATGCTGCCACTGCTCCGGTGATTCTTTCCCCTTTAAGTGGCACTAAAATGACCTATCTGATCATGCCGATCCAGCTTCGTGGTTAGATAATATTATAAACAGAAATATTTGAGGGCACCATAAACAACAGGGTGTCCCATTCAGAATTGCTTGATATAGCGTAGTTTATCTTCGTGATAAAGCAATTAGTTGAGTTGCTCTTCATTCTGATTAACATTAAAGTGTTAATTCACTTTGATAAACCTTTGACTTTGCTGAAAAACTCAGAATATCACTGTTTGATATTGATTGAATAATATTAAACTCTTCTGCTTTTAAGTAGTAATAGCATTGTGGCGGTCGGAAATTTGACCATTCCTTCCTTAATTGCTCTAGTTTGATTGGAGATTCGAAGCTAAATCTATTTTTTAGAAATATGCCAAATCCAGTTGCTGAGTTTCTATAGTACTTAGTAAATGTTTCATGTGTGATTCCAGCCTTATCCTTAACGGTTTTCCAAAGTTCATCCAGAGACATTTCAATAACTTTCTCTACTTCAAGTACACCTACTAATGCCTGTTCGGGTGAAGTTACATAAACCAAAATTAAGTCACCATTTTCAAGATGTCGAGGTCTGACCCGACGAAGTTCAACCTGTTTATCACCTTCGAATATCATATTTGCATACTCTTGCTTTATTGATAACATAAGTATGGTTGGCAACATTAAGCTCATCTCTCCAAATTGGTAAAGATCCCATGATTATATAACGAGAAGAACTCTTGAGATGTTAATTTGTATGGTGCTCTAACTGAAATTTTTCGTCCCATAATTTGCTCAATATTTTTTAACTCAACTGGTTTCTTAAATAGCTCCGTGTCACTGAATCTAATAGCCATAATTTCTCGATTAAAGTCATTATTAGCTGTCTTTAAAACATCTTTGAAACTATATACTCCAAGCCTTCTAAATCGCTTGTGTAGCTCCACGGATTTTCCAATAACAATTTCTTCAAGTCGAGAACATGCTCTTATTGCTCCAAGTGTAGAACAGCTATCACTACTACCTGATTTAGATACATACCATAATATTCGTCCGGGAGCCTCTAATCCACCTGATGCCTGCTTTGATCGGTAGTAGACAGCTTCTCGACTAAAAGCAAGTGACTCTTTAGCTCCCCATAAAGTTTGCTCTGCTAGTTCTTTATCAAATAAATCTTTAGCCCACCATGATTGAATGGGAATAATAAAGCAGGGAATTTCAGCATCTGTTAATTTCGCGGGGTACAATACTTTTTCAAGCTCGAATGAAAGCTTGATATTATGCACTAAATTCTGATTATTCAACGACTCTGATAAGCAAAAAATATTGTCGCTGACTTTATTTGTGTTTCTATTGAGGTGAAAAATATGTGACAAGATTTTTTTCGTCTCATCTACCATATTTAAATTTATTCTTAGCCATTTTTGGTCTATCTTTGAAAAATAGTCTTCTTGTAGTGCAGAAATTGCCTGGCTGCTTAATCTTGTCTCATTAATTATGGTAAATTGACGACCTTCATTTGCAGACTTAGAAAAACAATCAAATATACAGTGCCGTAGAATAATAGGTGTAAGTTGTGTATCTCTAAAGCGGAAGATTGGAACTACTAAATCACTTTTATTGCTTCTTTCATAAGCGATTAGACCAATTGGAGTCTCTTCTTTACGACCAATTGTAAAACATTCATAATGGTTTGGATCTGATAAGATTTGGCGAATCTTTCTTTGAAAATCAATTTTTCTTTCACCTTGACTACGGTTTAAAAATAAATCAATAAGAGTACTTTGATCACCACTTAAAACCCGTTGTTTCTCTATACTTGTTCCAACTAGCTTGATGGGTTGATAATCATTCTCTCTTCGTAATTCATCCAACTTTAAGATTAAGTCTATGGGGTGAATAATACTCAAGCCAAATTCCGTGTAAATGTCCTCTTCAATTTCTTCAAGTAATCGCTTATCCCGTGTCACAAAAAAAGGAACTTTTATGTCTGAGCTGATTACCCTTGCTAATTGACGAAGATCTGAGGTGTCGCTTTCTGTTAAAACTTTTGGGAAAAACTTAACTAGTGCTCTACAAACCTCATTAAATGTTTCTTGATTAGATGGCAGTAGTGTAAAACGATTTAAAAAACCGCGAAGATATTTCCTTTTTTGACCACTATTGTTTCTATCAATTTCGTTCTGGATTTCCTCGGTAAGACATAGTTCTAATTCAGGTTCTACCCAATCGGCTAGTAAAGCTTTTGACTCTTTACTATCTTCATCAGCTGTTTCTTTATCTACTATGTCATAAAAAATATTTGCATCTATTGTTGCACAAATTTTTGAGTCAGTTGCTTTTTTGGCAAGAGCTTTTATCAGATCAGGATGTCCATAATCCAACCACCACTCTGTTAAAATGCTACCCTCTTTACTTCTTCCAGGTCTTTCATAAACAGCGACAAATCCAAGTGCAGTCCACATACCTCTCAAATTGTAATCACGGCGACATGATGCTTGTATCCCTTGTAAGTGATACGTTTTATTCTTTAAATATTTTATTAAAATTTTGGCAACCCCATTGCCTCTCCATTTTTGAGCAATACAAAGATGTCTTAACTTTACTTTGTTACTACTAATTTCATATAATAGATAACCAATACAGCCTACTTGAGGAACAATACAAGCAAGAATCAGACCTTTATCCGCAAGTCTGTGAAAAGCACCATAAGGTAAAAAACCAAGTGTTGCCGCGTTAGCATCCGCCAACTTCATTATCGTTTTTAGATGTATAGAGCTTGAGTTAATTTCAAGAACCTCAAATTGATATAAGTTATTCGATGGCATAAGACTATCCTTGATATAGTGTGTGCAGAGATAATATTATTGAACTCGAAGCTAAACTCGACCTAGATTAGATATAATAAAGTAATCCAACGACTTGTGCTAAAATAATCACCGATAAAGTCGAAATGTATAAGATGGAGAGTAAAATAATGATTGCGATCTATGAACCTGGAAACCGTATTTGTTGGACTTCGTATAGTTAATGCCAATCAAGTATATTTTTTATGTGTTCGTTATAATAATGTTTGAGTAACTTTGAACCTGGGTATTAAATATATATATATAATAGACTCTTCTATTTCAAAACAGCAAATGGCTAAGGAAAGTACTAAATCGATTGGTAAAACCTTAAAGTCTGCGGGGGTTGAATTTGTTCGTGTACTGTGGTGTGATAACGCCAACATTATTCGGGCCAAGGCATTCCATGTCAGTACTCTGGCAGACCACTGGCAGACTGGGGTAGGCATCTCCAGGGCGCAACAGGCCATTCCGGTGATGTATGACGGGGTGGCGGTCAATGCTGGACTCGGTCCTGTGGGAGAAGTGTGGCTAGTGCCTGATTGGGAAACGTTGGGATTTCTCCCCTTTGCTCCCACCCATGCCCAGGTAATGGGAACGATGATGGATCAGGGCCAACCCTGGAGCCTCTGTCCCCGCCATTTTTTACAGCGCATGGTCATGGCGGCGGATCAACTGGGGTTGCAGATTCAGGCAGCGTTTGAGAATGAGTTTTATTTATTAAAAACTAATAGTGGTGAGATTCTGCCCAACGATCGCACTGTTTTTGCCGCAACTGCAGCGATGAATCAAAATTACTCGGTGATTGATGGGATTGTGGCGGCCCTGTTCGCGCAAAATATTCAGGTGGAACGCTACTATCCTGAATCTGGACCCGGTCAACAGGAAATTTCAATTCGTTATGCTTCGGCACTAACAGCAGCGGATCACCAAATTGCCTTTCGAGAAGTGGTACGAGGAGTTGCCCATCAGCAGGGTTTAGTAGCTTCTTTTCTGCCCAAAATTTTTACCGATCAAGCGGGGAATGGTTGCCATCTTCATTTCAGCCTGTGGCAGGACGGCGAAAACATTACTCCCAATCCGCAACAGCAGGGCCACCTCTCCCCGATCGCCCGCCAGTTCATGGCTGGAATTTTGCACCACTTGCCCGCCCTGATGGCTCTAACCACCCCCAGTGTTAATTCTTACCGTCGCCTCAAAGCCCATTGCTGGAGTGGTGCCTTTCGCTGCTGGGGCTATGACAATCGGGAAGCGGCTTTAAGGGTTCCCAGTAATCCCCAATCCCCCAGTCCTACCCATATTGAACTCAAAACCATGGATGCCTCTGCCAATCCCTATATTGCCTTAGGAGGGGTGATTGCAGCGGGATTGGACGGGATTCGGCGGCAACTGGAACCGGGGGAACCCGTGGCGATCGATCCTGGCAATTTCAGTGACGCTGAACGGCAAGATCGGGGGATAGATTATTTACCCGATCATTTGGGAGCGGCGATCGCCCAGTTCAGTCAGAATACTGTTTTACAGGAAGCGATGGGGGCAGAACTGGTGCAGGCTTATCTGGCGGTGCGTCAGGTGGAATGGGAAGCGATGAAAGACATGAACCTGGCGGAAGAAGTCCACCTGTTGCTGGAGCGCTACTGATGGATCTGGGAGGCATTGCCCTGATTGATCAGCATGCCCATAATCTGCTTAAACCAGAGGTGGCAGAGCGTTTACCCTATCCCGCTGCCTTTACGGAAGCCCATAACCCCACCCTCTGGCATCACCATACCCGTCACAGTCTCACCTACCATCGCAGTCTGCGGGAGATTGCTATCCTGTTGGACTGTGAACCCACCGAAGCGGCGATCCTGGCCCAACGGCAGGCCCTGGGGCTGGAAGACTTAACCCGGCTCTGTTTTAGCCAGTCCCATCTGGAAGGGATTTTGCTGGATGATGGGTTTTTACCCGGCGATATTCTTCCCCTGGAATGGCATCGTCAGTTTTTACCGGTTCATTGCCTGCTGCGGCTGGAGAGTTTGGCGGAAGAGCTGTTCTGGCAGTCTGCTAACTTTGAGCAGTTTCATCAGCAGTTTCGGCAGGTACTGGAGCAGCCGCCACCGGGGGTCGTGGGGTTTAAAACAATTGCCGCCTACCGTACCGGGTTAGACATTCAGTTTGTTATGCCAGAGGAGGCAGCAGCCAGCTTTAACCGTTTGCGGCTTTCAGGTCAGAACCCCCTGCGTCTGCAGGATTCGATCTTGATCAATTTTCTGTTGGTTCAGGCTTTAGAAATTGCTGCCCGGCAGGAATTACCTGTACAGTTTCACACCGGATTTGGTGATCCTGACCTGGATTTGCGCCTGGCTAACCCCCTTCACCTTCGTCCCCTGCTGGAAGCTCCCCATCTGCAGACTGCCCCGATCGTTCTGCTCCATGCGGCCTATCCTTACAGTCGGGAAGCGGGTTATCTGGCCGCGGTTTATCCTCAGGTCTACGTAGATTTTGGCTTAGCGATCCCGTTGCTCAGTCGGGCGGGGATGCACCAAACCATTACGATGTTGCTGGAATTTGCCCCCGCTTCCAAACTGCTGTATTCCTCCGATGCCCATTTCATCCCTGAACTCTACTATCTAGCAGCCCGATGGGGACGGCAAAGTCTAGGGGCAGTGCTGGAACAATCGATCGAAGCTGGAGAAATTACAGCCTCGATCGCGGAAGCTATGGCTCTGGCCATTCTGCGGGGAAATGCGCTGCGGTTGTATCCGTCTCTGGCAGAAAAACCTTAAACATTGTGCCGGGAGCAGAAGGATAGGAATGAACGGGACTGATCAGCTCAATTTGTCCTTGCATTTGTTCAATTAACTCTCTAGCGATCGCTAGCCCCAAGCCTGTACCAGGTAACTTGCCCTCAGCCTGCACGCCGCGATAATGCCGTTCAAAAATATGGGGTAAATCCTGGGCAGGAATGCCGGGGCCGGAGTCACTAATCGTCAGGCATTGCTGCTGCTGCGCCGGATCACGACTGAGCCGAATTAAAATTTCTCCTCCCGCTGGGGTGTACTTCAGGGCATTGTCAATTAAATTAATTAAAGCTTCTTTGAGGGCGTGGGGATCAACCGTAACGGGCGGTAAAGGGCTGGTTTCAATCTGAGTTTGCAGGTCTAGCTGATTGGCCTGGGCGATCGCTTTTGCAGAGAGGAGGAGCGGCTTGAGCAGCTCAACTAAGGAACAGGGCTGCAGGTGCAACTCTCCCGTGGTGGGGGCGGCGGGCAACAAAATCTGTTGGGTTGGAGTCTTTAAACGGCTGGATTCTATCGGCAGGGCCAGATCTTCCAGAGCGGCTTCCCCCAGGTCAATCGCCTGATCAAACTGTTGTAATAAGCCCTGCAGTCGTTCACTTTCCTGCACAATGCTGCTGGCTAAATTGCGATTGGGATCTTCGGGCAGGAACCGTTTTAGTAAGAGTTTGCCCAGGGTGCGAATCGTACTGAGGGGATTACGGATTTGATGCAGCAGATTGGCCAGAAGGTTGTACTGCTGGTGCTGAAGCGATCGCTGCTGGTAATGGGACCGTTCTAGCCATTGATGGCGTTGATCGAGTAGACAGGCGATCGCCAGGGTGTGAGCCACCTGTTCCAATTGCTGTTGCTCCCAGTCCCACCAGGGCCGATCCTCTCGACCCACGACCAGAAATCCCAACACCAGATTGTTATGGAGCAGCGGCAGGACGATCTGTTCCAATTGGGGCAGATGAAATTCGGAAACGGCCCCCAGTTCTCCGCCCTCTACGAGTGTGGATGGGTTGGGGTGATCCTGGGGTAGAGAAGGCGGATCTGTACCGGGAAGCAGCCGCTCCTCCTGGTCTGCTCTAGTTTCGGGAAAAACGACGATCGGAATCAGTTCGGTCTGGGCTGTGTCCGATCGCTCTTCAGTTAAATAGACAGCACTGGAAGACGCGCCAAACCCCTGGGTGAGCAGGGTAACCTGGGCCCGGCAGAGATCAATAAATTCAGCACTGGCGGTTAGCAACATAGCAATCCCTAGCCTGGAGCTGAGGAGCAGACTAACCGTGATCCTAACCCTTATGATTTCTTCAAGCCATCCTTAGCCACCTGGGATGAGCATGAGGATCGGCTTCAATTCCAGGGACTGCATCAACGGAAGTCAGCCAGGGATTTAACCTTCAAGCTATTGACATCTTTTCACCGCTCAAGCAGGAGTCTCCACGCCGAAGAAAAGATGAACCAACTGCTGGGAAGGCTATTCTAAACCAGCCAGTAATTCATCCAGATCCAGATCCTCGTCAGATTTAGCCGCAGCGGTGGACTTAGGCAGATCTTCCAGGCGTTTGCTGACCAACTCTTCCACCTGAGCCGGTAGAGACTGAATTTCAGCAGAGAGATTACCCAGGGTAATGTCTACCTTCAGATCCAGGTTGTCCACTTGCTGTTTCAGGGCTGCAATCGTTTCGGACTGTCCCGACTGTTGCCATTGTCCAGTCACAGCAGCTTGAATGGTTTCTGGTAGAGCGGCAACACTGCTAGCCAGTTGGGTCAGGGTACTTTCCACTTCGCTGGTGATACTCTGCAACTGGGGGGCTAAGTCCTCTCCAGGCTCGGCGGTAGGCACAGCAATCTGGGCTAAACGTTGCTCGACGGCAGCTTCAACTTCGCTCGGAACCAGAGTTAATCGATCGGAGACCTGTTGTAACACTGTTTCCACCTGTGCAGATAATTGCTCAATCCGTTGTTCCAGTTGTGGGTCAACTGACGGCCCTGCGGCATCGCTGGATGGGGACAGAGTGGCTAACCGTTGTTCCACAGTGGCTTCCACCTGGGTGGGAATTGCAGCCAGGCCATCGGCTAACTGTTGGAGCTGGGCGCTGAAGTCCTGAACTTGAATTTGCAGCGTACTCAGGGTGCCGTCATCAACGGGGGCAATGGTGCTGGGGCTGGACAGTTGTAACTGAGCCACCTGCTGTTCCAGATCGGCAAATTGTTGTTGCAGGGCGGTGGTATCCCCAGAAGCGGTTTCGCTGGGCTGAACCAGGGCTAACTGGCTTTCCAGATCGGCAAGTTGCTGTTGCAGGGGAGCGATCGTACTCTGGATTTCCGCTTGCAATTGGGCTGTGTCCAGTGTGGCACCAGCATTCCCATAAACGGCCTCGCTGAGCTGACGGCAAAGATCCTGAAGACCACTGTACTGTTCCTGTAGTTGCCCAACCTTTTCTTGAAGAAGATTGAGGTCTGTAGGTTGAATCAGGGTAGCCTCTTCACCACTGTGAGGGGCAGCCTGAGGGGAGGACAGGATCTGCTGCTTCAGCGAACTGATTTGTTCGGAGATCAGTTGAACCTGTTCACCGGTCGCTTTGGCTTGATGCAGAGTTAATTGCTCCAGCCGTTGCCGATTCAGCAGACTGAGCAACAGGGAAAAGCTCAAGGGAGTGGTAGCCAGGACGGCTTGTTTAGTAATAAATCCTCCGACTGTACCCGCGAAGGCAAGAATGATAAAGCCGATTTCGAGCAGATTGAGGGGATTGCTGTTGCCTCCGTTCCCTGAGGATTGCTGATTGTCCATAACACTCCCGGCGATCGCCGCTCCAAAAGATATTGACGAGATATTTATGTTATAGAGTACCCTCTTTCCCGTCCTATCGATCTGAAACGTGAAGTAATCTTACTGGGGGATGTCAGCGGCACTTGTTGAGAATATTTTTGAATAAGTGTAGAATCCAAACCATGAGTAACCAAGATCTAAAACTTCAACCCCGCCAATCCCGCTTTGTCCTGGAAGGTATAGTTTTGCAAATTAATTGCGAGTCTGGCCGACCTAAAGTTCTGTGGCTGGCCACGGCCCAGGGGGAGTATGAGATTAAAGTTTCCCGTTGTGCCTGTTATGGGCTGGCTCAATGGCCCCAACCGGGGGATGGGCTGCAGGTGACAGGGGAGTGCAAATATAAGCCAGAAAAAGACAAACTAAAGTTCAAAGCAGATGGTTTATATCCCATCCCGGCCGCTAGTCTGCCTACCATCCAGCCAACTACCCCCTCCTCAGGCTGTCCGGCTGCTAAAGCAAAAATTCTGGTCTGCCAGGGGTCTGACTGTCGCGCCCGCGGGGCCAGAGCGGTACAGCAAAGGCTAGAGCAAACTCTGGACGATCGCGGTTTAACGAATCAGGTCACAGTTAAATCCACGGGCTGTATGCACTGTTGTAAGAAGGGCCCGGTGGTTGTCTTTATGCCGGATAAAAACCGCTACCAGCAGGTTACCCCCTCCCAAATTCCCACTCTGGTCAGTGAAAATATTATGTCAGAAGAAAGAAAGCCAGAAATTTGCGCTACTTATTAAAAACTGGCGATCGCAACTTTTCGCGGATTGGCTAGATCGAGATACTTCCATTGCAGGGGATCGATCGCTGCTGCGACAGTGGGAACGGTAGAATTGATCGGGCTGGAGAGTCTAGTACTCTACTGGTCTGGTGACGGAATTCTGGCCGCTGTGATGATCTTTCCCGACTTCTCTCAATTTGCTCAACTGGCTCAGCAGGGTAATTTTATCCCCGTCTACCGGGAATGGGTAGCGGATTTGGATACACCTGTTTCTGCCTGGTATCGGGTGTGTGCAGGTCAACCCTATAGCTTTTTACTGGAATCGGTGGAAGGGGGAGAGCAACTGGCCCGCTACAGTTTGTTAGGCTGCGATCCGCTCTGGGTGCTGGAAACTCGGGGAGAGCAAACCCAGCAAACCTATCGGGATGGCTCGGTGCAGACCTTTAGCGGTGATCCCTTTCAAATTCTTAAAGACTGTCTCAGTCCCTATCAGCCGGTTAAGTTACCCCAACTTCCCCCCGGTATTGGCGGTTTGTTTGGGTTCTGGGGGTACGAGTTGATTCACTGGATTGAACCTCGCGTGCCGATCTACCCTGCCACCCCGGCGGATTTACCGGATGGGCTATGGATGCAGGTGGATCATCTCTTAATTTTTGATCAGGTTAAACGGAAAATCTGGGCGATCGCCTATGCGGATTTGCGTGCAGACGGAGATCTGCCAACGGCTTATCAACGGGCCTGCGATCGGGTCAACTCCCTGGTCGAGCGTTTACAAACGCCCCTAGAGCGTCAGAAAACAATGCTGACCGGGCAGATCCATCCCCATCCCCAAACCCCCTACAGCAGCAACTTTACGCCAGAGCAATTTTGTCAGAGTGTGCGGCAGGCCCAGGGGCACATCAAAGCTGGAGATATTTTTCAGGTGGTGCTGTCCCAGCGGCTGACCACGGAATACCAGGGTGATCCCTTTGCCCTCTACCGTTCCCTGCGGCTGATCAATCCTTCCCCCTACATGGCTTACTTTCATTTTCGGGATTGGCAAATCATTGGTTCCAGCCCCGAAGTCATGGTGAAAGCAGAACACCAGGGAGATCCCGGTCAACCGATGCGGGCCACTGTTCGTCCGATTGCGGGAACCCGACGGCGCGGCCAGACCTGGCTGGAAGATCAAGCCCTAGCGGAGGAACTGCTCCAGGATCCGAAAGAAATTGCTGAACATATTATGCTGGTCGATCTGGGCCGCAATGATCTGGGGCGGGTCTGCCAGTTGGGGACGGTGCGGGTAGAACCTCAGCAGTTGATGGTGATTGAGCGCTATTCCCACGTCATGCATATTGTCACTAATGTGATCGGCGATCTGGCCGAGGGGCAAACCGCCTGGGACTTGCTCAAAGCCTGTTTTCCGGCGGGCACGGTGAGTGGAGCCCCCAAAATCAGGGCGATGGAAATTGTTCATGATCTGGAACCCAACCGCCGTGGGCCCTACTCTGGTGCCTATGGCTATTACGATTTTGAGGGGCAACTGAACACGGCGATCGCCATTCGCACCATGGTTGTGCGTGGCCTGGGCAACGATCGGCACCGGATTAGCGTGCAGGCAGGGGCAGGCATTGTGGCCGATTCCCAACCCGATAAAGAGTATGAAGAAACCCTGAATAAAGCCAGGGGATTGCTGGAGGCAATTAATTATTTGCAGGGATTAACTTAATTTAACGAGATCTTTAGCAGTCGATTACCTCGTCTTTAACGGAAGAGCGTATCTTGGAACTACGACCGAGGCTATAATTTTATGCCCCAACCTCCTGTTCCTGTGCTTTCTCCCTCTGATCAGCGTCACTGGCTGGAGTCTATTTATCGTAGCGATCGCCGTACAAATGGAGAGCAACGCCGCACCCATACCTATGGTAGTGGGGAAACGATCTGGATGGAAGCTGAAAAGATTTGGGTGGTCTGCCGGGGTGTTGTGCAATTGAGTGTGCTGCATCCCAGTGGTGATGAAGTCTTACTCGGTTTAGCGGGCCCCTCCATGCCCTTTGGCGCTCCCCTCACCATTCTCGGTTCCTACAGTGCCAAAGCCCTCACCTCCGTGGAACTGCTCTGCTTTGCCATGGCTGAAGTGGAAACCTCTCCCCATCTGGCCCAGGAATTGTTTCGCCACGCCACTCGCCGGCTCTGTCAGACCGAAGCTGTTTTAGCGATCACCAGTCATCGCCGCATTGAAGATCGGCTCCGCCACCTTTTACTCTTACTCAAACAGGAAGTTGGCCAACCTACTCCCAACGGTATTCGTCTCAGTGTCAAACTCACCCATCAACAACTGGCCAATGCGATCGGAACCAGTCGGGTGACTATTACCCGGTTACTGGGTAAGTTGCGAGAAGAGAAGTGGGTGAAGCTGGATCGCGATCGCCATTTGATTATTACCGCTCCCCACAATTTTGCCTGAACCGGCGCTGAACTAGCAGCTTTGTGCCGTCAGTTGATTGTCAGTTTTCAGCTCTCACCTGGGGCTTTTTACTTGAGCCTGGAACAGTTCTAAATGTTTGAGCCAGACTACACCGCTACTGTGGAAATCCAGATCCACCTGGATTCTCCCAGCAGGCTGCTCTGGGTGGGTTTGCTCTTTTTTGAAGTGATAGCGGAACTCATGGGTTTGCCAGGGGGTAGTGCCAACAAACGAGGCTGCTCTGGAGGTTTTGAAGCTCCCCGATATTCCGAATAGATCAGCTTTTCTAGAGTGGATCAGCTCCAGTTTGGCTGGCTCCAGCAAATCTAGAGTCTTGATCTGGGCTCGGCAAACCAGTACGCCCTCAGTTAAGTTCGGCTCCGGAATTTCAAACAGATGCACCAGTCGTCCCCCTGCTGCCTGTCCCGCCCTTCTTTCTCGACCATCATCATAGGACTCAATCCGCCAGGCATCTTCATCAATGCTCATTCCACCTTGATTAAGGGGATGGTCAAAAATGCCAAAGTGGTAGATCAACTCCAGTTCCCCCCCTGGCTCTGGGCCTTGTAGCTGTTCCTGCAGACCCGCAATCCACTGTTCAGTTCCAGACTGAATCCAGCTCGTCAGCTCTGTTTTGAAATGGTCAAACAAATGATCAAACATAGTTTCAAACTGGATGTTCCCATTTCAGCCGCTGGCAACGGTATCACCAATCAGAGTATAAGAGCGATCGCCGAAGATGGCTTCCAGATCACGGTAAAACTTAAACTCCATTAAATTGAAAAAAGGGTCCTGGAGGAAAAAGGTGCGATGTTCCAGGGGGGTATTGGGGAAGCGAGTTTTTGCGGTCTGATAAAGGGGAAGCTGTTTTGCGATCACCCGATCCAGCAATGCCTGCCAGTCGGTTTCTGCCGTAAAGATTAGACCAAAATGGCGGGGATAAATGCCTTTCTGCGGGGTGAGGGGTTCGGGGGTAACATGGCCCACCAGTTGATGACCATAGAGATTCAGAATGACGGCATGCTCAGTTTCCCGCCCAACCTCACAACCCAGCCCATCAGCATAATAGGCTTTCGTGTCTGGGATGTTGGTAATCGGAAAGGCCAGGTGAAAGAGGATGGCAGCAGACCTTGCGAATGTCATAGGAATTTGCTCATCGAGTTTTTCTACTCTCATTATCCAGACGGATTCAGTCTCAATCAGGTAGTTGTTAATGCTTAAGTTTGACCTACTCGCAGTCCAGTTGAAATCAGGCTAACTGCTAGAATGGAAACCCAATCAAAACCCTGGCTCATCATGGCTGCGATTCATGCTTCTGCTCCTGCTTCAGTGTTCTCCCCAACGGTGGAATCAGCTCCAGACGATCCGAAAATTCCTCCCCTGCTGGGGGCATCTCAGGCGGAATTAACGGAGTGGATCACAGCTCAGGGCCAACCGGCCTATCGCGGCCAACAGTTGCATCAGTGGCTTTATCAAAAAGGGGTACGATCGCTGACCGAGATCTCAGTTTTTCCTAAAGCCTGGCGTGAACAGGTGGCTGAGGTGGCAGTGGGGCGATCGCAGCTGCATTATCGCAGTCAGGCCCAGGATGGCACAGTCAAGTACCTGCTCCGGTTGGACGATGGCCAGATTATTGAAACCGTAGGCATTCCCAGTAATCGCCGCCTGACGGTCTGTGTCTCTTCCCAGGTGGGCTGTCCCATGGGCTGTGATTTTTGTGCCACGGGTAAAGGCGGATTTCGTCGCCATCTCGATCGCCATGAAATTGTCGATCAGGTACTCACCGTCCAGGCAGATTTTGGCCAACGGGTCAGCAATGTAGTGTTTATGGGCATGGGGGAACCGCTGCTGAATCTGGAGGCGGTGCTGGCGGCAGTGCGCTGTCTGAATCAAGATGTGGGGATTGGGCAGCGATTTTTGACGATTTCCACCGTCGGAATTCCAGGGCAAATTCGCCGTTTAGCCAACCATCACTTGCAGGCTACCCTAGCCGTCAGTCTGCACGCCTCTAATCAGTCCCTGCGATCCCAACTGATCCCCAGTGCTCGCCACTATCCCCTGGAAAATCTGCTGCAGGAATGCCGGGACTACGTTCAATTGACAGGGCGGCGGGTCAGCTTTGAGTACATTCTTTTAGGGGGGCTAAATGATTTACCCCAACATGCCCTGGAATTGGCCCAGCATCTACGTGGGTTTCAAAGTCACGTCAACCTGATCCCCTACAATCCAATCAGCGAAGTGGACTACCAGCGCCCCACTCCCCAACGGATGCAGCATTTTCTCCAACTCCTGCAGGATCACCACATTGCTGCCAGTATCCGCCGATCGCGAGGCTTGGATCAGAATGCCGCCTGTGGGCAGTTACGGGCAAATCAAATGGCTGGAGTAAAGTCATCCTGATCCAGCAGGAAGTGTTTTAGAAAAATCTGTGGCAAACTTGGGTAGAGTTATTCCATGTTGACTCCTCTAGAGCGGCTTGTCATCACTCGATAGGTAGGAGTTCAGCAAATTAATGGTGTATAAGGAAGAATTGCATGGTACAGCCTAAGCGTGCTTTGATTACGGGTATCACTGGCCAGGATGGCTCCTATTTGACAGAGCTATTGCTGGGTGAAGGCTATGAAGTGCATGGGATCATCCGCCGAACCTCTACATTCAATACCGATCGCATTGATCACGTCTATCAAGATCCTCACCTAGAAGATACTCGCTTATTTCTGCACTACGGCGACCTGACCGACGGTACGACCCTACGACGGATTGTGGAAGCAATCCAACCTCAGGAAATTTATAATCTGGGAGCGCAATCCCATGTTCGGGTCAGTTTTGACTCGCCTGAATACACCGTGGATAGTGTGGGGCTGGGTACTTTGCGGCTGTTAGAAGCAATTCGAGACTACCAGCAACGGACGGGCAACGAGGTGCGGTTTTATCAGGCCGGTTCCTCGGAAATGTTTGGACTGGTGCAAGCCGTTCCTCAGCAAGAAACCACGCCCTTCTATCCCCGTAGCCCCTACGCCTGTGCTAAAGTCTATGCCCACTGGCAGACCGTCAACTACCGGGAATCCTACAATCTCTTTGCCTGTAATGGCATTCTGTTCAATCATGAATCCCCCCGTCGGGGTGAAACCTTTGTGACCCGTAAAATCACTATGGCCGTGGCCCGGATTGTCGCAGGGGTGCAGAAAAAACTTTACCTGGGAAATCTGGAGGCAAAGCGGGACTGGGGTTACGCCAAGGACTATGTGCGGGCGATGTGGCTGATGTTGCAACAGGACAGCCCGGATGACTATGTGATTGCGACGGGAGAAACCCACTCCGTGCGAGAATTTCTAGAGCTGGCCTTTGGCTACGTTAACCTCAACTGGCAGGACTATATCGAGTTCGATCAGCGCTATCTCCGTCCCGCTGAAGTTGATTTGCTGATCGGTGACTCTACCAAGGCTCAACAGAAACTCGGTTGGCATCCCTCCGTTACCTTTGCCCAACTGGTGGCTTTGATGGTGGAGGCGGATTTACAGGCGATCGGTCAACCCTCTCCCAATGGCCATGCTGTCGAAAATCTAGACCTGGCCTTCAGTCGTCAACCCCTCAGGAGCATCGTCGGATAGGTTATGGCAGCACTGGATTTAGCGAATAAAAATATTCTGGTCACCGGAGGGGCCGGTTTTCTCGGTAAGCAGGTGGTAGCTCAATTGCTGGCTGCTGGAGCAGAGAAAGAGCGCATTGCGATTCCTCGATCGCAAACCTGTGATCTGCGCGATCTGTCGGCCTGCCAACGAGCGGTAAACGGGCAGGATATTGTGATCCATCTGGCAGCCCATGTTGGTGGGATCGGTTTAAATCGGGAGAAACCGGCAGAACTGTTCTACGACAATTTGATGATGGGCACCCAGTTGATTCATGCGGCCTATCAAGCTGGGGTGAGCAAATTCGTCTGCGTCGGTACCATCTGTGCCTATCCCAAATTTACCCCCGTACCCTTCCGGGAAGAGGATCTGTGGAATGGCTACCCGGAAGAAACCAATGCTCCCTACGGTGTGGCCAAAAAAGCCCTGCTGGTGCAGTTACAAGCCTATCGGCAGCAGTATGGGTTTAATGGCATTTATTTGCTCCCGGTGAATCTCTACGGCCCGGAAGACAACTTTGATCCCGGCAGTTCCCATGTCATCCCTGCCCTGATTCGGAAGGTGCATCTGGCCCAGCAGCAGGGGGAACCGCACATTCCAGTTTGGGGAGACGGTAGCCCAACCCGCGAGTTTCTTTACTCTGAGGACGCAGCACGGGGGATTGTGACGGCGACCCAGCTTTACGATGGTGAAGAACCCGTCAACCTGGGGACAGGAATGGAAATTTCAATTCGAGATCTGATCACGTTGATCTGTGAATTGATGGATTTTCAGGGAGAACTTGTTTGGGAAGCCGATCAGCCCAACGGCCAGCCCCGCCGCTGCCTGGATGTCCAACGGGCTAAGGAGTGGTTTGGGTTTACAGCCCAGGTCAGTTTTAAGGAAGGACTAGAAAAGACGATCGCCTGGTACAGACAATACGGCCGTTAGCTTTTGCCGCTAGAATAAAACTACTTGAATTAGGCTGCTCTTTGGGTAAACGGTCCCTAGATGAGCATGGCACAACAACAGCCTCAATCAGCAGAGTCCCTACAGGGGGTAGTGGAACGCTTGACCTACCACGCCGAAGACTCTGGCTATACCGTAGCGCGCTTGCAATCCCCCCGCAGTCGAGAGTTGATTACGATCGTTGGGCATTTTTCCCAGATCCAACCTGGACAAACCTTACAGCTCCAGGGTTTCTGGCGTGATCATCCCCAGTTTGGGGCCCAATTTCAAGTCACCCAGTACCGCGAAACTAAACCTGCCACCCTGACCGGGATCGAAAAATATCTGGGGAGCGGTTTAATCAAGGGGGTGGGGCCGGTAACTGCCAGGCGAATTGTGGCCCACTTTGGGCTGGAAACCCTGGAGATTATTGAAACTCAGATTGAACGCTTAACGGAAGTTCCTGGCATTGCCCGCAAACGGGTCAAACTGATTCAAGCGGCCTGGGAGAACCAGAAAGCAATTAAGGAGGTAATGCTATTTCTGCAGGAACACGGTGTTTCTACCACCTATGCGGTGAAGATTTTTAAGCAGTACGGTCAGGCTGCGATCGCGACGGTGGGCCAGAACCCTTATCAACTAGCCACGGATATTTATGGGATTGGTTTTGTCACCGCCGATGGGATTGCCCGTAACCTCGGCATTGATCCCGATTCAGACTACCGTTATCGCGCTGGTTTGCTCCATACCCTTGCCGCTGCGGCTGAGGAGGGCCACTGCTTTTTACCCCAGACAGAACTGGTGGAGCGCACTGCTAAGTTGTTGCAGCTAGAAACCTACACGCCTGATCCCGATCGCTTGCTGGCCTTCACCACAGAGATGGCTTTAACTGAAGAAATTTTGATGCAGGGGGGAAGTGGAGAGCAGCAGGGCCAGTTCATTTGTTACAAACCCGCCTTTTTTCATGCCGAGCAAAATTTAACGAACAGGTTGCGGGATTTGCTCAGCCAAACCTTAGAAGTGGACTTAGAGCGGGTGCGGACCTGGATGGCCCGATTTACGACTGCAGCGGGAATGGCCCTTTCGCCTCAGCAGCAACAGGCGGTGGAACTGGCAGCAACCCAACGGGTGGTCGTGCTCACCGGTGGCCCCGGTACGGGCAAAACCTTCTGTACCCGGACGATTGTTGCCCTGTGGAAAGCGATGGGGAAAACGATCGCCCTGGCTTCTCCCACCGGCCGGGCTGCCCAGCGGCTGAGTGAAATGACGGGTCAATCCGCTTCCACTCTGCATCGTCTGCTGGAGTTTGATCCAAAGACGATGAACTTTAAGCGCGATCGCAGCAATCCCATTCCGGCTCAGGTGGTGGTGGTGGATGAAGCCTCAATGCTGGATTTATTTCTAGCCAACTCTCTGCTCAAAGCCGTTGCTGATCAGGCCCAATTGCTGCTGGTGGGAGACTGTGATCAACTCCCCAGTGTGGGGCCGGGCAATGTACTGGGGGATCTGATTGCCAGTGGTAAAATTCCCGTGGTGCGGTTAACCCAGGTGTTTCGCCAGGCCCAGTCCAGCAAAATCGTCACCCATGCCCACCAGATTAATCAGGGTCAATTCCCCCCGCTAGAATTTGTCAGCTCCACTCCCCAATCTGACTGTCTCTGGTTGGCAGCAAAGGAACCGGAACATGGTCTGCAGGCGATTCAAGAACTGATTCAGGACTTAATTCCCCAGCTTGGTTTTGATCCCCACCGTGATGTGCAGGTGCTGGCCCCCATGAGCCGAGGACTGATCGGTACCCGTAACCTCAATCAGGTGCTGCAATCCCTGATAAATCCGTCAGCTCCCGATAAAGCAGAACTGAGTCAGGGGGGGGTAAGCTTACGGGTGGGCGATCGGGTGATTCAGCAGGTGAATGATTACGATCGCGAGGTCTTTAATGGCGATTTGGGGGTAATTGCGGCGATCGATCGGGAAGAACAGGAAGTCACGATCTCATTTGGCACCGGAGCCTCGCTTCGATCGGTGAAATACGATTATGCGGACTTGAACGAAATCTCTTTAGCCTGGAGCATCACCATCCATAAATCTCAGGGCAGTGAGTATCCGGTGGTGATTCTGCCCCTCTATATGCAACATTTTGTCCTGCTTAGCCGCAACCTGCTCTATACCGGCCTGACCCGGGCCCGCAAACTGGCGATTCTGGTTGGTCCCAAACCGGCAATTGCCTATGCGATCAATCAGGTCAAGGAACAAAAACGCTACACCTACCTGGCCCGGCGGCTGACTCGTTAAGCTCAAATATAGATTTTCTCTTGGCTCCAGCAGGTTAGTTTACCATTGTTAGCAAATACGGAGGTGCCTATGTCTGTCCTGGAAGGACCGTGGAAGCACGAGTACATTATCAGCAATGGGGTGAAGCTGCACTATGTCACCCAGGGCGAAGGACCGTTGATGTTGATGTTGCACGGTTTTCCTGAATTCTGGTATTCCTGGCGGCATCAAATCCCGGAATTTGCCAAAGACCATAAAGTGGTTGCCCTCGATCTGCGCGGCTATAACGATAGCGATAAACCTCAGGATGCCGGTAGCTACACGATGGACGAGTTGCTCCTGGATGTGGAAGGAGTCCTGCAGGGGTTGGGCTACGATCGCTGTATTCTGGTGGGTCACGACTGGGGTGGCGCGATCGCCTGGTGTTTTACCTCTGCCTATCCGCAATATGTTGAAAAACTGATCATTCTGAACATGCCCCACCCCGCTAAATTTCGCGAAGGCTTGCGAACTCTGGAGCAATTGCAACGCAGTTGGTATGTGTTTTTGTTCCAACTACCCTGGTTGCCGGAGTTTTTGTTGGAATGGGGCAGTTACCGGGCGATCGGCACCATGCTCCGAGAAACTGCTGTCCATAAGGAGGCCTTTAGCACCCAGGATTTAGAAGCCTATAAGGATGCCGCTGCCAAACGGGGGGCCCTGACCGCCATGCTCAACTACTACCGCAACCTGTTTCCCGGCATGTTAGAGCAGGAATGGGAGCCAATTATGGTACCAACTCTGTTGATCTGGGGGGAAAATGATGTGGCTTTGAACAAAGATCTCACCCATGGTACGGAAGCCTACGTTCCCAACCTGCGTATCCATTACATTGCTAACTCTGGCCACTGGGTACAGCAGGAACAGCCGCAACTGGTCAACCAGTATATGCGCGAGTTTGTTTAGATTTTTCTTAAGTTCTTCTTAATTCCGATCGGAAAACCGGGCTTCTGTGGCACGATCGTGTTAGCGCACTGTACTTGCAGTAACTTTTTTGACAGATTTCAGGAGTTAGCTTATGCCTCTACGTTTAGGGGATCAGGTTCCCAACTTTACCCAAGCCTCTTCCACTGGTGAGATTAACTTTTATGACTGGGCTGGGGACAGTTGGGTAGTCTTATTTTCTCACCCTAAAGATTATACACCTGTCTGCACAACGGAACTGGGGGTCGTGGCCCGGTTGAAACCCGAATTTGACAAGCGTAACGTCAAAGCTCTGGCTCTCAGCGTAGATGATGTCGACTCACATCTAGGCTGGATCAAGGACATTGAAGAAACGCAGAACGTTACCCTCAACTATCCGGTTCTGGCGGATGGGGACAAAAAGGTGTCGGAACTCTACGACATGATCCACCCCAATTCCAGCACGGGTAATACCCTCACCGTCCGCTCCGTCTTCATTATTGATCCCCAGAAAAAGCTGCGTTTGACCTTTACCTATCCCGCCAGCACGGGTCGCAACTTTGATGAATTGCTGCGAGTGATTGACTCACTCCAACTGACGGATAACTTCAGTGTTGCTACTCCTGCCAACTGGGCCGATGGTGGGGATTGTGTGATCGTTCCCTCTGTTTCCGATGAAGAAGCGCAACAGAAGTTCCCGAAAGGCTTTAATGCTGTTAAGCCCTACCTGCGCTTAACCCCCCAGCCGAACAAGTAACCCCTGCGGTGCATTTGATCATCTAATGCTGCTAAACTCGCCCTGCTACTGGCGGGTTTTTTTGTGCATATTTTCCAGCAAGATTGATCGAGTTGAGAAGTCGTCTAGGAGACCGGAATTGTGTGGAGTAAGCGATCGACAATGGCTTTGGCATTCCGTCCCGCCGCTGGAATTAATCGATGGCAGAGGACATGGGGGGCGAGAAATTTGACATCATCGGGAATGGCATAGTCCCTTCCTTCCAGAAATGCCATTGCCTGACAGGCCCGTTGTAGCGTAATCGTGCCCCTGGGACTGATCCCCAAGGTAATTTCTTCATCCTCACGCGTAGCCCGCACCAGCGCTAAAATATAGCGTTGAATGGGGGGTTCTACCCGTACCTGAGCACAGTGTCGCCGTAATTCTTCCACTTCCAGCAGAGTAATACAGGGTTGTAAAGTTTTGGTGCTCTGACCAAATTGCAACCTTTGTAGCATTTGCATTTCTTCTTCCTCAGAAGGGTAACCCAGCGTGAGGGCAACGGCGAACCGATCGAGCTGAGCTTCGGGCAGAGGAAAGGTGCCCTGGTATTCCACTGGGTTTTGGGTAGCAATGACAAAAAACGGCTGGGGGACCAGGTGGGTTGTACCGTCGATCGTCACCTGATATTCTTCCATCACTTCCAGAAGTGCTGATTGGGTGCGGGGGGTGGCGCGGTTGATTTCATCTGCTAGCAGGACATTGGCAAAGACAGGGCCAGGGACAAATTCAAACTTACCCTCCTGGGGATTCCAGATGCTCGTACCCGTCAAATCCGTTGGCAACAGGTCAGGCGTAGATTGAATCCGCTGGAACTGACCGTCAATGGAACGGGCCAGGGATTTAGCCAGCAAAGTTTTTCCGACCCCTGGAACGTCTTCCAACAGGGCATGACCCCCTGATAGTAAGGCCACCAGAACCAGGCGAATCCCTTTTTCTTTACCTACGATCGCGTAGTTCAGGTTTTCGATTAACCGTTCAATTTGTGATTTCATCCTGGGTGGTTCCTGCACAACTCGTAAATATTGGTTTTGTCGCAGCTGAATAGGCTTTTTCAGCTTAGCAGTCAGTCCATCTTTTTCCAGCAATCTGAATTAATCCACCTCACCATCGCTGCAAACATCAGTCTTTCAATAAGAAAAGCCCCCCCTGCTAAGGTAGGAGCTTGATTCAGTCAAATAAAGTTGAGTATTTCTAGTTAACCAGAAAAACTAGTCCAGATCGGGCATAGCCAACACGGGTTCCGTTTCCCGCTCGATTCCCTTCTCAAAGCCAGCCGCCGCAGCTCTCGCCCGACCAGCATGCCAGAGGTGACCAACCAGGAAAAAGAAAGCCAGGATGAAGTGGGAACCAGCTAACCAAGCACGGGGGTTAACGTAGTTGAAGGAGTTGGGTTCGGTGATTAACCCACCTACAGAGTTGATCGAACCGTTCGGGGCGTGAGTCATGTACTCAGCAGCACGGCGAATTTGCCAGGGCTGAACGTCGTTTTTGATCTTGTCCAGATCCAAGCCGTTGGGTCCCCGCAGAGGTTCCAGCCAGGGGCCACGAAAATCCCAGAACCGCATCGTTTCACCGCCAAAGATAATTTCGCCGGTAGGAGAGCGCATCAGGTATTTACCTAAGCCAGTTGGACCCTGAGTAGAGGCCACATTTGCCCCCAGTTTTTGGTCCCGCATCAAGAAGACAAAGGACTGAGACTGAGAGGATTCAGCGTTGGTGGGACCGTAAAATTCACTGGGATAAACGGTGTTGTTAAACCAGACCATGGCTGAGGCAATAAAAGCCATGAGGGACAAAGCACCTAAGCTGTAGGAAAGGTAAGCTTCACCAGACCAAACGAAGGCGCGACGAGCCCAACCAAAAGGTTTAGTCAGGATATGCCAGATCCCACCAGCAATGCAGATCAGCCCAACCCAGATGTGACCACCAACCACATCCTCCAGGTTATTGACACCGACAATCCAACCATCTCCACCAAAGGGAGAACGGGTCAGATAACCGAAAATTGTGGCTGGGTTCAGGGTTGGGTTGGTGATGATGCGGACATCCCCACCGCCAGGAGCCCAGGTATCGTAGAGACCACCAAAGAACATGGCCTTAGCCACGAGCAAAAGAGCGCCTAGTCCCAGGACAATCAGGTGAAAGCCCAGGATGGTGGTCATCTTGTTTTTGTCTTTCCAGTCATAGCCGAAGAAAGAGGAATACTCTTCTAGCGTTTCGGGTCCGCGAATGGCATGGTAGATTCCACCCAGACCAAGGACAGCGGAGGAAATTAGGTGGACAACTCCAACTACAAAAAATGGAAAGATATCAGTGACATCACCACCAGGGCCAACTCCCCAACCGAGGGTGGCAACGTGGGGGATCAGAATTAAACCCTGCTCATACATGGGTTTTTCTGGAGTAAAGTGAGCCACCTCAAATAAGGTCATCGCTCCTGCCCAGAAGACAATCAGTCCGGCGTGGGCGACGTGAGCACCCAGAAGTTTACCAGAAAGGTTGATTAAACGGGCATTTCCAGCCCACCAGGCAAAACCAGAGGATTCCTGATCCCGGTTGCCGGCCATTATTGAACTACTAGAGAGCGTTACCACGGGGAAGTACCTCTTCGGGGAAGATAAAGTTTTCATGG
>ERZ1066134.111-NODE-111-length-77125-cov-8.502297_pt1 | contig 77125 bp, 71 predicted proteins | sample MGYA00382781_ERZ1066134 | MGnify/ENA primary metagenome ERZ1066134 (study PRJEB33369, sample SAMEA5778364) | biofilm metagenome | biome: Industrial cooling water; feature: Water cooling tower basin; material: Biofilm | place: United Arab Emirates | collected... | reverse complement strand
CGCTCTCTGCCTCTCAGCGAGAGTATTTTTTAATGAAACTCTATGGCTTTTTGTGGTCTTTGCGGAATAGTAAAAGTTATTTCACAAAGTTCCACAGAGGCTTCACAAAGGAGTACGAAGAGAGATAAACGATAAGTTATAAGATTTCCCTCTGCGCTCTCTGCCTCTCAGCGAGAGTATTTTTTAATGAAACTCTATGGCTTTTTGTGATCTTTATGGAATAGTAAAAGTTATTGCACAAAGTTCCACAGAGGCTTCACAAAGGAGCACAAAGACAGATAAACGATAAGTTATGAGATTTCTTCTCTGCGTTCTCTGCCTCTCAGCGAGAGTATTTTTTAATGAAACTCTATGGCTTTTTGTGATCTTTATAGAATAGTTAAAGTTATTGCACAAAGTTCCACAGAGACTCACAAAGGAGCACAATGACAGATAAACTACAAGGTATAAGATTTTTCCTTTGCATTCTCCGCCTCTCAGCGAGAAAAAACACAAGTTCAAGACTATTTTTTATAACTAATCAGTATAAAAATTCATAAAAACGCTTATTTCTTTACTTTGCGACTTAAATTGTAGAAATTTGTACCAATATGGATAGCAGAAGGCAATTAAAATACGCAAAACTCATTCAAAAAGAGTTGAGCGAGATTTTTCAAAGAGATAAAAAAAGTTTGTTGGGCAATGCGTTTGTCACCATCACCCATGTAGACGTGAGTCCGGATTTGAGTGTGGCAAAAGTTTATTTAAGTTTTATGCTTGTAAGCGACAAGGAAGAGGCCCTTCAACTGGTGAGAGAAAATGCCAAAGTATATCGTCAAGCGTTGGGAGCTAAAATACGAAATGTTGCACGCATAGTGCCTGAGTTGGCTTTTTTCCTAGACGACAGTGCCGAGTATGCCATAAAAATGGACAACATAATATCAAATCTTTCTATTCCTAAAGAAGATACCAAGGGCGAATGAACACCGCATTCTTCATAGCCAAGCGATATTTCATATCGAAAAAGAAGAAAAACTTCATTAATGTCATCACTATTTTGTCTGTAGTGGGAGTGGCATTGGGTACTATGGCACTCATTTTTGTGCTTTCTATTTTCAATGGGCTTGAGGAGTTGATTCGTAGTATCTATGGAAATTTCGACCCACATCTTAAAGTAACATTGGCTGAGGGCAAATCTTTTGCATTAGACAGCAGTCGCTTTACCAAGCTGCGAAACCTTGATGGCATACAATACATCACTGAGGTGGTTGAAGACAATGCACTGGTAAAATATGCCGATAAACAAGCCATAATAAAGATGAAAGGCGTAAGCGAAGACTTTCAACGGCAATTCGGTATAAACAAATATGTAGTGGAGGGCAACAGTAAGTTTTACGACCACGGAGTCCCTATGGCTTTGTTAGGCAGAGGAGTACAGTATCAATTGGGAGTAGACATGAACAACCGATTTTACCAACTCCAATTTTGGTATCCTAAAAATCAAAAAAAGTTGCAGTTAAATCCGGAAAAAGCTTTCAATGCAGCCAATCTTTATCCCGGTGGTGTGTTTACACTAGAAAAGCAATACGATGATTTTTATGTATTTGTGCCTTTGGGTTTTGCTGCTGAACTCATGGATTATGAAAACAAGCGTACAGCTTTGGAAATAAACATAAAAGATGTGAACAAGATTGAGAAAGTAAGGGCAGAGATAAGAAAAATTTTGGGCAATAGCTTCAAAATTAGTACTGTGGAAGAACAACATGCAGGCATGTTGAGGGCTATAAAAATCGAAAAGCTGTTTGTTTACATCACTTTTTCGTTTATTCTGGCAGTAAGTTCTCTTAACTTGTTTTTTGCACTCACCATGATGGCTATAGAAAAACGGAAAGACATGCAAATGCTTGTCAACATGGGCTCTTCTTCTCTGCTGGTTCGCAATGTTTTTATATTCGAAGGGCTAATAATAGGCTCTATAGGTGCTGGAATAGGCCTGTTTTTGGGTTTTATTATCAGCTATTTGCAACAAAAGTATGGTTTTATCTCTATGGGAACAGAAACATCGCTGGTAAACAGCTATCCAATAAAAATGCAATGGATAGATTTTATGGCCACAGGGATAATAATTTTTACTGTCACTATTCTCATTAGTTTACAGCCGGCTTTGAAAGCAATGAAAACAAAATAGCTTGTTGTATTAACTACTACAAACAAAAATTGGTCGACATGTATCGACCAATTTTCCTCTGCAATACAATTTTTAGAACTTTACTTGTGGAGCATCTTCTGCGCCAGCCTTGGCCTCGAAATACCCTTTTTTCTCAAATCCATAAGGCCCTGCCAAGAAATTTTGGGGGAAAGAACGAATGTATTGGTTATATTCTTTCACCACATCGTTGAATCGTTGCCTTTCAGTAGTGATACGGTTTTCTGTACCTTCCAGCTGCGATTGCAGTTCCAAAAAGTTCTGATTGGCTTTTAGCTCAGGATATTTTTCTACCACCACCATCAATCTACCAAGAGCCGAACTCAATCCATCTTGTGCTTGTTGAAATTTTTTCACTGCATCGGGCGACAAATTCTCGGGACTAATGTTTACAGAAGTGGCTTTTGCTCTGGCTTCTACTACGCCTGTCAGTGTTTCTTTTTCAAAGTTGGCATAGCCTTTCACTGTTTCTACCAAGTTTGGAATCAAATCCATTCTGCGCTGATACACGTTTTGTACTTGTGCCCATGCATTTTGCACACTCTCATCTTTCTTTACCATATTATTATAGGTGTTGCCAAACATCACGTAAAGCAATATTACCACACCCGCTATTATTCCAAGGGTTATCCAAAGCGATTTTTTCATTTTTAATACAAAGTTTAAGTACAAGGTTAAATGTTATTAATCAATATTTATTCCATAGAAGAGATGATGCGGTAAAAATGCCAAATATTTTGCAAAACGGGCAAAATGGCAGAAAATTATTTTTATTATGTCACATCATCTGCAAAAAATTATTGGGGGTGATCCAATCCATGGCAAATCAAAGTATATAACCCAATTCTACTAAAATACTGTGTTTTTTACTGCGTATATGTAATGCTTATGTAAATAAATCGCTTTTAAAAATATAACTATTCATATTTTTTTTATAAAAATTTTTATTTTTCAAAATCTTGCGTATGTTTGTGCATCTCTATCGTACTCCGTAACACTACTAACTATGTTTGCAACACACTACACCTTCTCTCTTGTGCCAACAACCTTAGCTTTGGCATGCAAACCTTTACTTCTGAAAACATTATAAGACTTTCATCCTGACATGTGTCTTCCGCTCGGGTCATATGTCCACTGCTTGCTCGTGCCTTTACCCATTAAGGGAATTACTATTACATCATACCATCAATCACAATACACATTCAGACTACTACTTTAAAATGAAAAAACGTCTATTGAGTTTAAAAACTACTCTCATTGCTTCTGCTGTATCGTTGCTTTGTTTCATGTCTCAAGCCCAAACAGTTACACTGGGTGCTTGGGATTTTTATGGAAAAGGCTCTAGTTTTACATCTACAGGCTTCTTTCTGGGCGACTTTGCCGCCACAGGAGTTAGCAGTTCGAGTTTGCGTGCTACCACTGGCACAGGTTTACTGTTCAGACAATATCTTAACAACGGACTTACGGCCAGCAGACAAAACACCACCACACTTGGCGCAGCCATTACCGATGGTGATTTTATCAGTTTTAGAATAACCCCACAGACAGGTTATGCATTAAATATCACAAGTATTAAGTTAAGACCGGTTGCAGAAAATGGAGCGAGAAATTTCACTTTATTTTCTAGTAGAAATGGTTTTTCTGCTGGTAATCAAATAGGTTCAACTTTAGCAGGTATATCGTTTGGTTCGGAATTGGTAAACTATAATATATCTGGTCATACTAATATTACTACCGAAACAGAATTCAGAGTTTACATTTGGGGTACTTTTGGAAATATATTTCAAGGGGTAGGGATTGGAAATAAAAACAATGTTCAAACTGGATATGATTTAATCATTGAAGGAAGCGCCACACAAACTACAACTCCCTTTTCACCTTCTGTATTGAAAGAAGCTCAGCTAGGTTTGGGAGGCTTGTCTTACTACACAGACCCTGTGTTTTGCAACGCTCTTTATTTAGAAAGCCGTGGTTGGATGCAAGATGGAAACTACACGACTGCTGCTCCCGATTCTCCACAGTTTGACTCAAACGGTTACCCTAAATATTTGCTAACCAATTCAGTGACAGGACTTCCTGTGCCTGTATTTGCACAGCCTGGACAAAATGATAATCCGGAATGTGATGTATTTTACCGAGGCCGCACCACTTTAACTTGGGAGGGCGATGCGGATATTCGCATTACTTCCGGCACATGTATCTCCGGAAATTGCACCGGCAGGTTGGTAAATGGAACAAGAATTTATACAATAGGAGGTACAGGTAGCATTAATGGACATTTGGTAAAAATATTTGACATAAACCCTTCAAATTATCCTAAAAAAGTAAGAGCTTGGCTTCCCGACCCTACCGATCCATTCAATAAATCGCTTACTCCTATCAATGGTGTGGAGCAAACGTGGCATCCATCTTATTTGGCTAGAATCAATGTACCCGAAATAGGTGTGTACAGATTTATGGATTTGGGACACACTAACAGCAACCCTTTGGTAAACTGGAGCGAACGCAGGGGCAAGGATCATTGTTTTATGACTTCGCCTACGGTAAGAAGAATACCGTTTGGCGCTACATCGGGCGATTTGCGTAACTCCGGTATTTCGTATGAAATGATGATAGACCTTTGTAACAGAACAGGAAAAGACGCTTGGATATGTGTTCCTCATGGTGCCACTGACGATTTCAAACGCCAAATGGCCCGATTATTCCGTGACAATTTGAACCCTACGCTTCGTATTTATTTGGAATTATCAAACGAAATATGGGCATGTGCAGGCAGCTTCCCACAAGGTTGCTATGCTAACACCCAAGCAGCAGCCGAAGGAATAGCTACAGATGTGTGGATAGGACGCAGATTTGCCGAACTATGGAGCATTTGGCAAAATGAATTTGGCAGCCCTAATAGGTTGGTGAGGGTAATTACCAACCAAACAGGTAATGCCGGCCGTTTTGGTACTACGATTCAGGCTTCTATAGATTGGGGAAATACATTGACACCCAAATCTAAGCCCGACATTATGACACCCACTACTTATTTCGGTAATGACATTCAGCGCTACATTTTTGAGAAATTAAACTACAAAAACCCTACGGAGGCCACATACGATTCGGCTTATGTAGAGTGGGAAAACAGAATACTTAATTCTGAAGCTAGCCAAACCGGACGCGATTTCACAGGCGGTGGCGGTGGCTTCCCAATAGAGATTGTTAATTATTCAAAACAATACAATTTGCCTATTGTACCCTACGAAGGTGGAACAGGTTTACAATTTGCTGATTTCATAGGTGCTTATACTACTACGGGATTGCGCTGCTCTACCTACACCAGAGCTGGTACACCGGGTACACAGCAAATGGAATTGGCTGTATTGGCAGGAGAATGTTCGGGCGGAAATGGCAATGCCAGTCCTTATCACAATTTTATGTATGGCATGCACCAGCGTTCTATCATTAAAACAATGTTTTATCTCCACAATTCGCTGGGTAAAGCCAAAGGAGTGCGTACTTTCTCGCAGTTTGGTGATATATCAAATTATTCAAAATATGGAGCTTGGGGTTTCTTGACATCAATGGCACAGCCTACGGCTACTGCATGGAGATACCAACATGTACTTGAGTTTTCTGCTGAACAAGCTACCATTCGTGAAATTGATGATTCGTTGGGCACAAGACCACGCTTTACCAGTGCAGGAGAGCTTCCTGTGGGTAAAGTAGGAGTAGCCTATACGGGAGATATGAATTATACAGGAGGCAATGGAGCACTTACGGCTACAGTACTAGGAACAAAACGTTTGGCTGCTGGCCTAAATATTCAATATCAATCAAATAGAGTACGTGTGAGTGGTACTCCTACCGAACCGGGTACTTATCGTTTGCTAGTTCGCATACTTGATGCCGACCGTGACCCAGCATATTCAGTTTTCACGATTAGAATATTGCCTGCGCCAAAAAACAAGCTTATGGCAACAGATAACTTCGGCACTACGGCTCGCGCTTTACAAGCTTCAGCCAATGGGTTTGGGTTTTCTGCACCTTGGTCTGTACAAAACAGTAGCACAGTGATAGGCATAGCCACAGCATCTTCTATGAGCTACAGCGGATTGTATACCTCAGGTGGTGGTTACATCGATGGCAAAAACACAGCTTTCTTATCTGCAGGTCGCTCACTAAGCATGACAGATTTTGATTATTTGGTGAAATCGAGCAATAGCAATGTTGTGGGTCAAACCAACTCAAGCTTGTGGATAAGCTATTTGGTACGCAGAGAAACAGGTGCGCCTACCACACAAGCCCATGTTTATTTAAATAATGGAATAAACTTTGCCGATGCCAACCAATCTAGGCTACGATTTGGTGTGTCAAATGGTAAATGGGCCATTTGGGTACGCAATGCGGCAAACAATGCATGGATTATCACTGAATCGTCTGTTACTGCCAACAACGGCACTACAAACTTAATAGCTGCAGAAGTACGTTTTGGTAATGTGAACGACACCATCAGGGTGTTTGTAAACCCTACCCAATTGGGTGGAAATGCTCCTGCTACGCCTACTTTCAGCTACATTACTACCTTCACAGGTTCTACAGCAACAGGTGTAAACCAAGACATGGAGTTTAACTCAGTAGTGTTTTATGGAAACAATGGCACAGCAGCAGTGCAGGTAGACGACATCAGACTGGGAGATACTTACAGAGCTGTTACTCCTACTACTGTCCCTCGCGAGGGTGCTGATGAAGCCTCAGAAAATTTGGGTGTGACACAAATTTTCCCTAATCCGGCCCAACATTCTGTAAGCATTAGTGTAGCAGGAAACGATGTGAGCGTGGTACAATTCCTTGATTTGGAAGGAAAAGTAGCTTTGCAAACCAATGCGCAACATCAAACTTCGCTAGACATATCTCACTTGCCTAGAGGGATGTATTTGGTGAAAGTCATTAGTCCAAACAAGGTGGACATCAAAAAATTGATTGTAGAATAAAAAGAAAGAGCCCCGCAAGGGGCTTTTTTAATGCCCGAAGTTTATTAATGGTGTAAATAATTATAATTTTGGGCGAAACTCAGTGAATAATATTTTACACCAATGGTAAAAAAAATAGCCGTTTTAGGTTCAGGCGAATCAGGTACAGGAGCAGCTCTTTTGGCAAAACAAGTTGGGTACGAAGTTTTTGTATCGGACATGGGCACGATTGCCGACAAATACAAAGCCAAACTCGATAAAGCAGGAATAGCCTACGAGGAGGGCAAACACACTGAAAAACTAATACTTGATGCCATAGAAATAATAAAAAGCCCCGGAATTGACCCCAAAAAATCAGACATTATTCAAAAAGCGAAAAAAAATAAAATAAAAATAATTGGCGAAATCGAGTTTGCTGGCAGATATACAGATGCGAAAAAAATATGTATCACAGGTACAGACGGTAAAACTACCACCACAACGCTCACCTATCATTTGCTCAAAGAAGCCGGACTAAATGTGCAGCTGGCGGGAAATGTAGGCAATAGCTTTGCCGAATTGGTGGCCCTTGAACTACAAGGAAGCATGCAGAAAGCCGATTATTATGTGCTGGAGGTGTCGTCTTTTATGCTGGACGATATGTACAAATTCAAAGCCGACATAGGCGTAATTACGAACATTACACCCGACCATCTCGACCGTTATGAAAATAAAATGGAGAAATATGTAGATTCTAAATTCAGAATTCTACAAAATATGGATGAGAAATGTTATTTTATTTATGGCATTGATTCAGAATTTATTGAAGAAAGGCTCCCCGATGTGGAAACAGATGCCATAGAACTCCCATTTTCAGTTTTTCCCGATGAATTTGACGGGGCTTGTGGCGTAGAAAAAGAAAGCATTAGCATACAAATAGACAATAAAGAAACTGAAATCGACATCAGCAAAGTAGAAAATATAAGAGGGGAACACAATTTGTACAATATGATGGCTGCTTCGTTGGTAGCTACAGTGGTAGGAATCGATAAAAATACCATTGAAAAAGGCTTGGTAAGCTACACACCCCCTGCCCATAGACAAGAATATTGTGGCACGATAAATGGCATAAAATTCATAAACGATAGCAAGGCAACCACTGTGGGTGCAGCTTCGGTGGCACTTAAAACCTTTACTGAGCCACTGATATGGATAGCGGGTGGCAAAGACAAAGGCAATAACTATAAAGAAATTAGCCGTCTGGTAAAAGGCCATGTGAAGGCACTGATATGCCTAGGCGTAGATAACGAAAAGCTTAGAGCAGCCTTTGAAGGAATTATTCCTGTCATTAAAGAAACACAAAATGTAGACGAGTGTGTAGAAATGTGCATAGCGTTGGGCAAAGAGGGCGATGTGGCACTTTTAAGCCCTGCTTGTGCCAGTTTCGATTTGTTCAAAAACTTTGAAGACCGTGGCGACCAATTCAAAGCAGCGGTAAAAAAGCGAATGTAAACTATTTTTTAATAGTTATTTCGATAGGATATGCTTGCTTTTTCATTTGAAGCAGCAAGAAATCTTTAAACCCTTGTTTCGTTTTGAAATTTTCATCTGATTTTTCCCAACAGCCCATCACATAAAACTGATTTACCTCTTGAGCTACGGCTGATAAATAACTGGTGTTTACCACATAATCACCATCGGGCTCGGTGGGGGCATCTCCGTATGTTGCTGTTTTTATATCAGTAAACACCGATAAACCCAAATTGTCGTGATTTTCGCTTTGATTGCCGTGGGTAAACACTGCTTTGCTAGTACCTAAATCTACAAATTCGCCTTTGCCCACACCTTTCAAATTGGCAAACCCAACCAACAAAGTATCGTTTTTGGGTTTATTTATATATAGTGTGTGTTTGTAGAAATACCCTCCCGCCCGTATTTCTATCTCATCGCTTATGTTTCTCTTTTCCCCATGCAAGGAATAATCATAATATTTGATAACGAAAACCGAGCGTAAAGGCCCTTCAATCAGTTTTTCGTACACCATACTGTCTGCATTGCCGAGGCGTTTTATTTTTCCACTTTCTACAAACGCCACTGCCCCCATACCAAGTGATTTGCCTACTTTGAGCACGTCCATGCCCCAGCGAGCATCAAACTCGTGGTAATTACCATAGAGCATCACCGAGTCTAGTACCATTCGAGAGGTAATTTTTCCAAAAATATCTTTTCCGTTTCTTGAATCGAAATAAGAACGATAGGCCACTTTGTCATTTTCCCAGCCCGGACCTTCATATTGGTATATCCAAGGTTCAGATTGGGCTATATGTGTTTTGGGATGAAGCTCAAAATCAACATTTTTATAGCTTCCGTCCGCTTGTCGCTTGCCAAAGTGAAGGTTGGTTTTGGTTTCAAATTTATACTTATTAATTTCTTGGCTATCAACCCATTGTACTTTATATTTTTTTACTTCTTTTTGTTTTATGCTAATGGAAATGGCCCATTCGTCCCAAGTTCCATCTTTGTCTTTGTCATCAAATTGAAACGGAAACAGATTGCCTTTCTCATCTTTCAACAAAGGGAATTTGTCTTTGTATGAATCAAATCTTTTGATTGTTACCACCTCTGCCAGCCTATCTACGGCAGAAGTGTTTTTAAATTCAATAATTTGGCATTGAACTGTTTGTATAAAAATCAGAAAAATGACGAGTAGAAAGCTGAAATGATATTTTTGCATCAGTATAAAGCAGGATATGTAAATTTCTACTGTAAAGATATTAATCCGTGCTAAAATGAATGCTAAATCAAGCATTTTTTCACAAAAAACTTCAAATAGCCTTCGGGTTCGCTTCCGGCTTCGCTTTGAGAAAAATCGGTGAGCGATGGCAAATGGTTCATAAAAAAATATTGCTGCTGTGCCATTTCCAAAAGAGTAGACGCCACCGTGCGTGGGTATTTCAGCTTAGGGTTAAACTCTAAAAATATTTCAGCAATGAGTCTGCAAAGATCTTTATAAGGCTTGAAAAGCAGCTTTTTATTATCTTCGGTTACATTTCGTGTCATGAACGACTTAGGAGCTTCTCTCACCACCATTTCGTGCAAGTCTGTGATGGAGAAACCATTGTCAAACTTTAATTTATCGGCTTTTTTAAGCAAGAGTGTTTCTATCACTATGTCTATTTTCCGCCAAGGCTCTACGATATTGTTGGTGTGAAATGTGACTTGATATTCCATCCATCGCCAATACCACGACACCAAATATTGCAACAAGCGGTGTTTGTTTTCAAAATATCTGTACACACCGGCTTCGGTGGTTTCTATTCTTTGGGCCAGTTTTTTAAAAGTAAAATCCTCAAAACCTATTTCATTTATCAATACGATACTCTCCGACACGATTTTCCGCCCCAAAGGCGAATCGTCAGGGTTTCTTAGGTACAATTCCTTATTGATAGCGAATAAGACTTGCCAACTCATAGTATATCTTCTGCTACAAATTTATAAATAAAAGTAAATGTTTTACAATATGAATTAAATCTATACTTTATGATAGTATTACTATCATATAAAAATGTTTCACTACTTTTGTTCCGTTCAATCAAATAAACCTACAAACGCAATGGAAAAGAAAACCCCAATCACAGTAGCTTATGGAGATGGCATAGGGCCGGAAATCATGGAAGCTACCATCAAGATTTTGGACGCTGCCAAAGCTCCACTTGTATACGAAAAAATTGAAATAGGAGAAAAAATTTATAACCAAGGCCATTCGGCAGGTATTCTGCCCGAAGCTTGGGAGTCGTTGCGAAGAACAAAAGTATTTTTAAAAGCACCTATCACCACTCCCCAAGGCGGTGGCTTCAAATCACTCAATGTGACAGTAAGGAAAATGTTGGGTATGTATGCCAATGTGAGGCCATGTGTATCGTATCACCCCTATGTAGACACCAAGCACCCGGTGATGGATGTGGTGATAGTGAGAGAAAACGAAGAAGATTTATACGCAGGCATAGAGCACCAGCAAACAGACGAGGTGGTGCAATGTTTAAAGCTGATTTCAAGACCGGGTTGTGAAAAGATAGTACGCTACGCCTTTGAATATGCACGTCAATACAACAGAAAAAAGGTGACATGCTTTACCAAAGACAATATTATGAAATTGTCTGACGGTCTTTTTCACAAAGTATTTGACGAGATAGCCAAAGAATACCCCGATATTGAAAACGAGCATTGGATAATAGACATTGGCGCAGCCAAACTGGCCGACACGCCCGAAGCTTTTGATGTGATAGTGATGCCCAATCTGTATGGCGATGTACTTTCTGATGTAGCAGCCCAAATAGCAGGTTCAGTAGGATTGGCAGGTTCAGCCAATATAGGCGAAAGTGTGGCCATGTTTGAAGCCATACATGGTTCTGCACCACGCAGAGCAGGTCAAAACATGGCAAATCCAAGCGGGTTGTTGCTAGGTGCTGTGCAAATGTTGGTATACATGAACCTACCCGAGTATGCCCAAAGCATACACAATGCTTGGTTGAAAACCATAGAAGACGGTATTCACACCTATGATATATATGAAGAAGGTAAAAGCAAACAAAAAGTAGGTACGAAAGAATTTGCCGATGCGGTGATAGCACGCCTAGGACAAGTGCCAAGCCAACTTCCCGTAGTGAAATACAACAAAAAGGCCGAAAAGATAAATACAGGCTACAAAGCCAAAGCTCCTGCTAAAAAGGAAACAGTAGGCTTAGATGTGTTCATTCACTGGAACAAAGGCTCGGCAGACGACCTAGGAAACAGCATCAAAAAATTTGCCAAGCCAAATTTGGAGCTGAAAATGATTACCAATCGTGGGGTGAAGGTGTATCCAAACGGAATGCCAGAAACGTTCTGTACCGACCACTGGCGTTGCAGATTCTCGACAGAAGGGTATAACAAACCGATAAGCTATGCACATGCCATAGAACTCTTAAGCGAGCTCAACAAAGCAGGTTTTGACATCATCAAAACAGAAAACCTTTGCACTTTCGATGGGGTAGCAGGTTTCTCTATGGGTCAAGGACAGTAGAAATTATCAATTTTGAATTCAAAATGAAGCGTAATCATTAAATCTAATAATGCCCCCTTGAAAACAGGGGGCAAATTACACTATGGAAAAGTTAAAATTAATCAATGGCAGATTTGGAGCTGTGGAGGCAGCCGATGTGCTTGCAGCTATGGTAAAAGTGAAAACTGATTTTCATCATCAAAAAATAAATAAAAACACAGCACTTAATGAAGAAGACATCAAGCGTTCAGAGGAAAGAATTAAAAAATTGAATCAGGAGCTATCTGATGTGTTGAAAAAACTGGCTGAAGCCGAAAGTAAAGGCAAAAAAATAGATATCGAGGCTGAGATACACTGGAAAGTGGTGTAGAAATTTTTAAATCTGACTGCTACCAAGCCTTGTTTGGTGGCAGTTTTGCTTCTATGTATGGTTGAGTGTTAAGGGGCAAGAAGATGCTTTCTTAATGGAGAACAGATGTTCAAATTTATTATTTGGAGCTCACTAATTATATTAATTAGAATACATGCTACTTAGGCTCATTTAAAAACAATGCCAAAAGTTCGCTAAAAATGTCATGTTTGATAGACCATACTATCAACGTGATAATTAAAATAAATATAGAGTAAACAAAAGATGACACAACATTTACCCATACATTTCCCCAAAATTTGTTATTATTTTTAAATGCCTCCTCTACCTGAATTTTTATATTGTTTACATTCTTAGATATAATATCACTTGCAAATACTTCTACAGTAGCATTTGCTTTTGATTTCAGATTGTCTATTGCTTGTTCTGTAAATGTACTATGGAAACTTTCTATCTCAGAATTAGATGCATCTCTGTTATTCTTATCTCTAAAAGCTTTACACCATTCTATTTTTTGCTTTTTGTAGTAGTGATAAGCTACGATTCCTGATAAATCATTGTCTGATTTTACTAGCTTTGAATATATGTAATTAAACCTCTTATCGTTTTCCATCACCTGAACTAACCATCTTTACCGCTTTTGCATAGCTTTCATTAATTTGCTTTAGTGATATAGAAGTGTTAACAACAACTGTTTTATTGCCAACTTTGATGATAACATTGTTATTCGTTGTGTGCATGTTTTAATATTTGTAGGGGGATTGGAGATACAACGTATTATTAACGATTATATGCTACAATATGTTTTTATATAAACCGTATCACAAAAGTACAACAAAAGAAAGCAATAATTTCATTATAAAAAAGAATAAACTTTGTTTTTAGCAGAAGCTATGATGTTTGCATTGGCCTCTATAGATTCTATTATTTATATGCAACCATGCAAAATTATAAATATAAGCCTATTTCTTAATGGTTTACTTTTACTATTAAGGTTTTATTCTTCATTGCTTTGCTGCAATATAAAAACAAAAAAGCACTATTTTTGACCGTCTCTAATAATTATATCCATATAAAATTTCATTCAAGTGTTCACAAACCAGCCAAATATTCTCAGGACGTATTTTTTTATTTGTTTTTTAGGTTTAGTTCTGTCCTTGTCGGCCCAACAAGAAACCTCTACTCCACTCACCAAAGAAATAAATCCGCTACTATTAAACGCTCCTTGGCAAGCTTCTTGGATAGCTCATCCAGCGGATGAGGGAAATAGATACGGTGTGTTTCATTTTCGCAAATCAATTGAACTAAAAGAGAAACCGGCCAAATTTATCGTCCACGTGTCGGCCGACAATAGATACTGGCTCTATGTAAATGGCAAAACAATATGCACCGGCCCTGCCAAAAACGATTTGGCTCACTGGAACTTCGAGAGCTTAGATTTAGCAGCCTACTTGACATCGGGCAAAAACACCATAGCGGCTGTGGTGTGGAACTCGACCGGCTTTATGCCTTGGTCTCAAATTACCTACAAAACAGGATTTCTATTGCAGGGAAACTCCCAAACTGAAGCCATAGCCAATACCGATGCTACATGGAAAGTATATGAAGACAATGCTTATATGCCATTGTTTGACGATTTCAAAGTAGTAGGTGCGAGAGAACTTTTTATGGCTCAACGTTACCCTTTTGGTTGGGAAACACCTGATTTTAATGACAATATGTGGTCCCAAGCGGTAGTTTCTGAAAAAGCTGTCCCCTCGGCTGTAAAAACCGATGCCCCACGGAAGCTCGTACAGCGTAGCGTACCTTTGCCTGAAGAAACCATGCAACGGTTTGCCACTATAAGAAAGATGGAAGGTGCAAACCTTAACGATAATTTTATTAAAGGCACTGGCGATTTAAAAATATTTCCTTGGCAACAAGTGACTATTCTCATAGACCAACAAACACTCACCACTGCTTATCCTGAGCTCATCTATAGTGGTGGCGAAGGCGCAAAAATCACCCTCACGTATATGGAAGCTCCTTTTATCAACTTTCGTAAAGAAGAAAAAGGGCACAGAGACGAATTTGAGGGAAAATTGATGAAGGGAATAGAAGACATAATATACCCTAATGGTAAAGAAAAGCGTACTTATAGGCCACTTTACTACCGTACTTTTCGCTATGTAGAAGTAAAAATTGCAAACTACATGCAACCATTGGTTATTCACGATTTTTATTCAAAATTCACGGCCTATCCGTTTAAAGAAAATGCCTCTTTCAACAGCAGCGATGCCTCTTTGAAAAATATTTGGAATGTAGGATGGCGCACCGCCAGGCTTTGTGCCTATGAATCTTATATGGACTGCCCCTACTATGAACAAATGCAGTATATTGGCGATACACGCATTCAGGCTCTTATTTCACTTTATGTGTCGGGCGATGCACAGCTCATGAAAAATTCCATTAGTCAATTTAATAATTCGCGTATTCCCGAAGGGCTTACCTACAGCCGCTATCCCACCAATTTGAAACAAATCATCCCGCCATTTTCGCTCTTTTGGGCCCTGATGGTGCATGATTTTTGGATGCACGCTCAAGACGATGCCTTTGTAAAATCACAACTCGATGGTGTACAAGCAGCTATAAAATGGCATACAGACAAAATTAATCCACAATCGGGCATGTTGGGCAAGCTTCCTTATTGGAACTTTGTGGATTGGCCTAAAGAATGGCCTTGGTTGGGTAAAGACGAAGGCAGTGGAATGCCAGCTAACTCAAATAATGGCAATTCGTCTGTTCATACGTTGCAATTGGCCTATACTTTGGATAAAATGGTGTCGCTTTTCAAAGCTTATGGATATACAAAAGAGGCAGATAATTACAAAAAGATATCAGAAGGTCTCAAAAAAGCTACTTACAACCAGTGTTGGGACTCACAAAAACAAATGTTGGCAAGCATGCCTGATAAAAAGGAATTTAGCCAACATGCCAATGTTATGGCCGTGCTTTCAGAGACTGTTAAGGGTGCAGAAGCACAATCTTTGATAAAACGAATCACAACAGATACTTCTATTGTACAATGCACAGTGTACTATCGTTTTTACTTGAACCAAGCCATGAAAAAAGCAGGCTTGGGCAATGAATACATAAACATGCTCACACCTTGGCACGATATGCTCAAACTGGGGCTCACTACCTTTGCAGAGAAACCCGAACCTAGCCGCAGCGATTGTCACGGCTGGAGTGCTAGCCCCAACTACGATTTGCTAGCCACTGTGATGGGCATAGAACCCGATGCACCCGGTTTTGCCAAAGTGAAAATAAACCCACATCCGGGAAAACTCACATCACTTTCGGGCAAAATGCCTCACCCCAAAGGCGAAATAAGCATGAGCATGGAAAAATCAGATGTTGGTAAATGGACTGCTACAGTAGCCCTTCCTGAAGGAATCAGCGGCAAAATCAGCTTTCAAGGCAAGACCATTGTGCTCAAAAGTGGAGAGAATAAAATCGTATTTTAGGGTAATTCGATGCTTATTTTTATACCGATAAAACATTAAAAATTTATATCAGGAACATAACAATGTTTTAAAAAAATTGGATAAACAGGTACATAATAAATAAATGGGTGCAATGAAGCCACAAATTTTTGAGCCATCGGATGAGTTGAAGGAATTTGTTATGTGCTATTGGAATTTAGAGGGTGACAAAGAAAGTACACCCGTAAAAAATACCATCGTCCCCGATGGCACCATGAAGCTAATATTTCACTATGAAGACACTTATAAACACCATCCAAGAAATGGTGAAAGCATAGTCCTCCCAAAATGTTTTTTGATTGGCCAGCTCACGCAACCTTATGTGGTAGAACCACTTGGAGTCACAGGCTCGTTTGTGGTAAGGTTTCATCCAAATGGATTCTTGCCATTTACTACAATACCAATAAAAGACATGGAAAATACCGCAGTGCCAATAGATAAGCTGTTTGGAAATGAAGGTGCAGAGGTGGGAAAAAATATATTGCATGCAAACGATACATCTGAGAGAATTAATCTGATAGAAAAGTTTTTATTAAAACGACTGACCGATAAAAAAACCATAGATTTTGTGGTAAAATCTACGATAGAGACCATTTTAGAGGCCAATGGAAAGTTTACCGTAAATGAATTTTCGCACGAAATGAACATCAATCGTAGGAAATTAACAAGAAAATTTTCATCTGCAATAGGATTAAGCCCCAAGCAACTTGCAAAAATAATCAGAATTCAAGCTGCGCTCAAAACGCTATTGGTAAAGAAAGTGGCATCTTTTACAGAACTGGCCTACGAAAACGAATACTTTGACCAAGCGCATTTCATCAAGGAATTTAAAGAATTTACCGGGCTTACACCCAAAGATTTCTATGGAGATGATTTGAAAATGTCGCTTATTTTTGATAAAAAAGATTGACCTGTCCCATTTTTACAATTTTGCTGTTTGCCACCATTGCATTTTTACAAAGCAATTTTGCACAACACCTAAATGCTTTAAACAATGGCAAATGTAAATCCCGTGGGTTGGTTCGATATTCACGTATCCCACTTCGAAAGAGCAAAAAAATTTTACGAAACAGTTTTCAATATCAAACTCATTGACTTGCCAATCCAATGGGGCAAGCAGGCTGTGTTTCCTTTTAGCCACGAAAGTCAAAATATTTCAGGTGCTTTGGTCGAAAAATCTGACATGAAACCGGGCGCAAATAATACGGTGGTGTATTTTGAAACGCTGGATTGTGTTGCAGAAGAAAGAAGAATAGAGCAAGCAGGAGGCAAAGTTTTGCAACCCAAAATGCACATTGGAGAATTTGGTTATGTGTCAATATTTATCGACAGCGAAGGCAACACTGTTGGGCTTCATTCACGAAAATAACGGCATAATATGGCTTACGACACACAATTGGCAAACAGAATCAGGGAATTTTTGGCTGAGATACCTGATATTGAGGTCGAAGAGAAAGAAATGTTTGCCGTATTGAATTTTATGGTCAATGGAAAAACCTGTGTATGCGTTAGCGGAGAGAATTTGATGCTGCGTTTTGACCCTAAGCTGCAAGAAAAACTGGCAGAACATCCAGGCTATGAATCTATGCTGATGAAAGGGAAAGTGTACAAAGGTTATTGCTACATCAATCCTGAAGGTTTTAGAAAGAAGAGTAATTTTGAATACTATATAAATCTTTGTTTGGACTACAACAAGTTTTCTGGAAAATCAAAAAAATAAAAAACGCTAGAAGCATAAAGTGAAAAAGTCCGAATGCGTATGGTTGTATATATTATTTAGGTTGGTGTTTTAGCTGCAACAGACGAAAGGGTGTGGTATTGCCATGCCCATTTCTTAAGAAAAGATATAAAAAAGGTGCTATTTTGTATAGTAATTTTCCTTTTGGAGTGAATGTTTTATTTTATTTACAAAATCATCAGAAAGTTCTATTTGGCCGATTTTGGTTTTCAAATTGTTTTTAATACAATCGTTAATTTGAAAGTATTCACAACAAGCATCACAGTCCTTCACGCCCTGTAAAAAAGCTGCATCTTTGTGCTTACAAGCCATATTGTCGAGGTAGAGCTGTACATACTTTATACATTCACCGTTTTTCTTGCAAGCATGGCTGCTTTTGCTCTTAAATTCAGCCAAAATTTCTTCACAAGTGAGTTTCTTATCTTCGGAAGACATTTTCTTAATATTTTATGGAGTAATCAGGATTAATTAAGTGGTATTAATGATTATTTTTCTGTGTAGCCAAGCGTGCGTGCGTATTCTTTTATTTTATCTTTCAGAGCATTTCTGGCGCGGTGCAGTCTAGAGCGCACAGTGCCTATGGGTATATTTAATATTTCAGCTATTTCTTCGTATTTGAAATCGTCCAAATCGCAAAGAATGATAATTTCTCTGAAATCGTCTTGCAAACTATTGAGAGCTACAGTCATTTCATCACCCATCAAATCGTTTACTACATCTACTCGCAGGCTTCTATCGGGCTCCACGGTAGCACCTTCAGCATTGTAATATTCCTCTATTTCTTGATAATCGTATTTAGCAGGTTCTTTGCTCTTTTTGCGATAATCGTTTATAAAGGTGTTTTTCAATATTCTGAACAACCAAGCCTTCGCGTTAGTTCCCCGCTGATACGAATCGTAAAATCTAAAAGCTTTCACATAGGTATCTTGCACCAAGTCTTTGGCCTCGTCCTCGTTATAGGTAAGCCTGTAGGCAAAGTTGTATGCGGGCTTCAACAGCGGCAAAAAATCGTTTTCAAAATCGGTAGAGTATGTTACTTGAGTTTTACTTGCCATGAAATACGGGTTTTCTTTTTTCCAAAAAGGCCTGAGTGCCCTCCTGAAAGTCGTCTGTACTGATGCAGTTGGCAAAGGCGTTGGCTTCGGTTTGGAAGCCATTCTCGCCCTTGTTGAAGGCACTATTTACGCAATCTATAATTAATCCTACTGATATAGCGGGTTTTGTGGCCACTTTTTGCAATATCTCCATGCATTTGGGCATGAGTTCATGCAAAGGCACTACATAATTTACTAGCCCTATTCTTTCAGCTTCTTTGGCATCTATCATATCACCGGTAAGAATGAGTTCCATGGCTTTGCCTTTGCCCACAAGCCACGTAAGCCGCTGTGTGCCGCCATAGCCTGGCAAAATGCCCAGATTTATTTCCGGTTGCCCAAATTTGGCGTTTTCTGAAGCTACACGAATGTGGCAAGCCATTGCCAATTCGCAACCGCCACCCAAAGCGTAGCCATTTACTGCTGCTATGATGAGTTTCGGGCTGCTTTCTATCATTTGAAATATATCTTGCCCTGTTTCGGCAGCCTTTCGGCCGTTTATTTCATTTAGTTTTGCTATTTCTGATATATCGGCCCCGGCCACAAATGCCTTTTCCCCCGTGCCTGTGATGATGGCACCTTTTATCGAAATATCATCATATATTTTTTTTATACAAAAATGCAGTTCATTCAATGTCTCGAAATTCAGTGCATTTAGCTTGTCAGGCCTGTTGAGAGCAATAATCAATATTCCCTCTTTATTATCAAGTGTGATGTTCTTGAGTACCATGAGTTTTGGTGGCTGAAAGTAAAAGTATGGTAAACTTAATTAAGTTTTGGAACTTTGAAAATTCCTATAAATATTTATTTACGGGCATTTGCCAAATAGTGTCAATATTTTTTGTAATTTATTTATTGACAAGTGTGGTTTTGTCTAGCTTAATTTGATTAGCATACATTAAAGCCGTATATGGATAAATTTAATCGTATAATTGTAACTGCATATAAACAAAAATGTTGCTGCATATTTGTCAATAATTTTTATAATTTATTAATTATCAATAGTTTATAATATATGTTTTTGCCTTATGAATTTTTTGCAATTAATTCTCGTTTTTTTATTTTTCATACTAAATAACATTTGTTTCTCTTGGGGATTTTTTGCGCATCAGCGCATTAATCGCTTGGCTGTGTTTACATTGCCTCCGGAGATGATAGGTTTTTATAAAAAGCATATCGTTTATCTTACAGAAAATGCTGTGAACCCCGACAGAAGGCGCTATGCAGTAGAGGGCGAAGCCGAAAAACATTATATCGATATAGATATTTATGGCGACAGTGCTGTTTATAAAATGCCTCGCTATTGGGCTCAAGCTGTGGCCAAATATAGTGAAGACACTTTAAAAGCCTACGGTATTAATCCTTGGCATGTGGCAAGAGCACAAAAACAGCTTACTTATGCCTTCAAAACCCTCAATGCCAAAGAAATACTGAGAATATCGGCTGATTTGGGTCACTATGTGGCCGATGGAAACGTGCCGCTCCACACCACCCACAACTACAACGGGCAATACACCAATCAATATGGTATACATGGATTTTGGGAATCAAGGCTGCCTGAACTGTTTTCCGACAGCTACGATTTCTTCACCGGCAAGGCCGATTATGTAAGCAATGTGCAACTAAGGGCTTGGGATGCTACCGTGGCCGCTCACATAGCCTTAGATTCTGTGCTGCGATTTGAAATGCAACTCACTGCTGAATTTCCCGAAGATAGAAAATATAGCTACGAGGAGCGAAATGGGCTCACTACGAGAGTATATTCCAAAGATTTCTCTGCCAAATATCACCAAATGCTCAACGGACAGGTGGAGCGCAGAATGCGGGCATCCATAAAAATGACTGGCGATTTGTGGTTTACGGCTTGGGTAGATGCCGGACAGCCCGATTTGAAACCACTCTTAAATTTTAAACATTCAAAAGAAGACATAGAAGAAATGAAACGAGAAAACGAGCTGTGGAAACAAGAGCTTTTGAAAGTAAGACCCGAAACAGGCCATAATAACGAACTTCATCACAAAGGCGATGAACATCTAGACTGCTGTGGCCATCATCATTTTTACACACTCAAGTGCATTAGAAAATGAAAATATACTTTTATGTGTAAAATATTTTTTAATATAAATCATTGAAAACCAATATGTTAAACTATATTTATATATTTTACTCAATAAAATTAGTAAATTTACTAAATAAATATATAATTAATACTAGATATTTAAATGTATAATAATATATTTGTAAGGTAAAATATATTGTTATAATGAAAAAGATTGAGAGAAGCGAAATAGATATTCTTAAAAAACGGCTTGAAGAACCAAGAAAATTTTTGATATCGCTCTCCGGCCCAAGGCAAGTAGGGAAAACTACTATGGTGCATACTGTGCTGAAAAGTGTAAAAACTCCTCACTTGTATGTGACTGCCGATGGCATAGAAAGTACAAATACAGGTTGGATAGAGAGCCAATGGGAGACAGTTCGAACCAAAATGCGGCTTGATTTGCACGCTGAATATATCTTGGTGATAGACGAGATACAAAAGATAGACAACTGGAGCGAAGTAGTAAAAAAATGTTGGGATGAAGACAGCAGAAACGATGTTAATCTTAAAGTAATCGTGTTGGGTTCATCGCGCATGCTTTTGCAGCAGGGTCTCACGGAGTCGATGGCGGGAAGGTTTGAACAAATGTACTTAGGCCACTGGACATATGCGGAAATGCAAGAAGCCTTCGATTTCACTCCCGAACAATATGTGTGGTTTGGTGGTTATCCCGGTGCTGCTCATTTGATAGGTGATGAAAACAGATGGAAAGACTATATAAAATATAGCTTGGTAGACAGCAGCATCAATAGAGACATTTTGATGCTTACGCGCATAGACAAACCTGCTTTGCTGAAACGCCTTTTTGAGTTGGGCTGCGTGTATTCCACCCAAATATTGGCTTTTAACAAAATATTGGGTCAGTTGCAAGATGCAGGCAACACGGTGACACTGTCGCACTACCTCAAGCTCACCGATGATGCAGGGCTTTTGGGTGGATTGGATAAGTATTCGGGCTCTAAAGTGATGGCAAAGGCTTCGATACCGAAGTTTCAGGTGTACAACAACGCCCTGTTTGGCGTGCATCATCACCAGAGTGTGAGGGAAGCCCAATTGGATACTACCTTGTGGGGCCGAGCCGTGGAATCGGCAGTGGGAGCGCATTTGATGAACTATAAGCACAAATACCGCTATGAACTCTATTACTGGCGCGAGCAGAACGATGAAATAGACTTTGTGCTGGTGTACAAAGGCAAGACCATAGGAATAGAAGTAAAAAGCAGTGGGGCTAGTTTTTCTAAAGGAATAGAAAAATTCAAAAAACTCCATAGCCCTGATAAAGTTTTATTGGTAGGAAATTCCGGCATTCCCTGGCAAGATTTTTTGAAATATGATCCTGTTTTGTTGTTTTAGCTTACTTGTGGCTAGTGTTTTTCCGCTAGCCACTTTTACAAAGATTTTCGCTAGAAATCTTTGAAACCAAATGGTTTATAAACTTTATGGATTTGCAAATGAGGAATAAAAATTATAAAAATGGTTACATGCAAGCCCCGTAGGGGCAATATCTTAATAGGAAAATAAAATTATGGCAAACACCTATACCCAAATTTATTTACAAGTTGTTTTCTCCGTAAAAGGGCGACAAAACCTAATTCGCAAAGATTGGAAAGAAGAATTGTATAAATATATCTGTGGAATTGTTAATGGAAAGGAGCAAAAAGTATATGCTATAGGAGGAGTTGCAGACCACATACATTTATCAATTAGTATTAGGCCAAATGTTGTATTATCGGATTTGGTCAGAGATCTCAAAGCAAATTCATCTAAATGGATTAATGAAAAAGGTTTTATAAAAGGGAAATTTCAGTGGCAGGAAGGCTTTGGGGCATTTTCTTATGGCTAATCTCAGTTAGATAACGTATTACATACATTAACAATCAGGAACAACATCACAGCAAGAAAACATTCAAAGAAGAGTATATAGAATTATTACAAAAATTCAATGTTGGATATGATGAAAAATATTTGTTTGAGTGGATTGAATAGTATCGCTCCTACGGAGCTTGATAGACTGCATATCAAAATTCTATGATGATATTGCTCCTATGGAGCTGATCTGGGTTAGAAAATTTAATTGACCAAATGGCTTGTAAACTTTACAGATTGGCGGATAAGGAATAAAAATCATTAAAATGGTTACATACAAGCCCCGTAGGGGCAACATCTTAATAGAAAATAGGATATACAACCAAACCCAAGCTCCGTAGGAGCGAGATAAAAGCAATGATACATAATTATACACGCTCCAACAAAGCTAAACACATCGTTGATTTCAATAGCTATGATGATGTTGCTCCTACAGGGCAATTTATTTGGTTTACAAAATCAAATAGGATTTTCAAATGAGAATATAAATTATTAAAAATGGTTACATGCAAGCCCCGTAGGGGCAATATCTCAATAGAAATAGGATATATAACCAAACCCAAGCTCCGTAGGAGTGAGATATAACATTGATACATAATTATAAACGTTCCAACAGAGCTAAACACATCGTTGATTCAATAGCTATGCTGCTGCTTCTACGGAGCAGATATTGGGCTAAAAAGAGTTAAGGATTAACGGATGAGAAAATTTAAGATTATTGAGAACAATTAACGGAATTTACACTTCATACCTATTTATTCCCTCTCATCTCCCTCATCTTCTTCACCAAAATATACCCTGCCAATACAAGCGTGACTCCATTGGCTATGGTGATGGCTATGTCTTGCTTCAAAAAACCATAGACGAGCCAGCATAACACGCCTATCCAAAAAAGTAAAAACATGGAGAAGGATATTGATTGGGTATCGTTCGTTTTCCACACTTTGTAAACTTGTGGGATGAATGAAATGGTGGTGAGGGTGGCGGCAACGAAGCCCAAATAAAACATCTTATTTTTTAAAGGTATTGTGAGAGAAAATCTACTGCGCGTTTAGCAAAGTATAGTGTTGTATAGCCCAAAATAGTGGTGTTCACCTATTTCGTCAAATTTGTAGCCAAACTTCAAGCCGTTGGGGCGTTGAGAAAAGTAGATATGTCTTATGTATTTATACAAGCGTTGATAAAAATCAGAGTTTTTCTGAATATTGCCCATCAATATGAGCGGAATGCTGTCTATATTGAGATCTAAACCATCGTAAACGAAGAGCGTGTAATACAACAGATCGTTGGCGGTGACGAATTTAAAATTATTGATGAAAATCAGGTTGTTGTGGTCGCGCACGGCAATGGTGGCTATGCCATCCTCCACGTTTACAAACACACTTTTCGCTTGATTTTCCAATGGGTATTGTAGTACGCCTTCCATCATGCTGCTGGTGTGATGCACCACATCTACCAACTTGTTGGCATACATTTTTTTAAACCATTCTACGATGGCTTGCTCAGTGGCAAACACATTGATGGTGTCGTTGCCCGAGTGTTTGTAGTAATACAGTGCCTCGGTTTCTGCCAAGGTGCAGTTTACGGAAAGTATGTCTTTGGCATACGATTCTGCAAATAGTGCATTGGGCACCAACGAAAACTTTAAATTCTTGATATTGAGCTTGATGCATCTCCAAAACCCTGCATTGAGGTAGGAGTTGTAGTCATAAATTTCTTTGAGTACGGCTAAAAGCGATACCACATTGTTTTGATGTGGATATTCGTAGTGTTCCAACATCACACATCGGTTTTTTGCCGTGTGTACCACACAAAACTGAAAAGTACCACTGCTCACTAGAATAGACAGGGTGTACTCATGCAGCAAATCCACATCGAAAGTGTCGTCTATTACTTTATTAAGTAGGGTAAATGTGTGGATATGTGACAATGTTTAAGGGCTTAATATCTCAAAAATATTATATTTTATTATAAAAACAAAAAATAAAAAGGCACTCCGATGTTCAGAGTGCCTTTTTCATTAACTAAATCCCAATTATGATTATTCTACTATTAGTTTTGATAGTTTATATACCCCATTTACGTCTTTCAGCGACACAAAGTATAAACCTTTGTTTAGCGAAGAAAGGTCGATCGGAGCCGCTCCGGCTGGAACATTGTATTGCTCAAATACAATTTTTCCTAAAGCATCGCTCACAGTGAAAGTTTGTACCGATGCAGATGATGATAAGTACACTGTTCCGGTGCTTGGATTTGGATAAAGTAAAGCATCGCTTGTTTTTGCATCAGCTAACGCATTTACACCTGCTGCTGTAGGTAACAATATTACTGTGCCATCAGCTGCAACGGCTATTAATCCAAACGAAGGAGTACCCGAAAGCAATCCGCTTGCCAATACAGCTATATTTTGTCCGCCAAATCCGGCCAAAGGAGCAGTGAACGAAGCTACGGTAGCACCTGTGGCACTTCCTGCATTGATATCAACAATATATTCTCCACTTGGCACAGACACAAACACTGGCTCGGCCTTGAAAGAGAATGAACCTACCAAAGTAGTCACGCCTCTAGCCACAACGCCTACAGCAGGTGCATCGGGTGAACTATGGATAATTTCCAAGCCTGCGTTTCCGGCTGTGGTGGTGGTAGTTGCTGCAAAATAGGTTACATCAAACTCTTGACCGCTCACTGTAGAACCTACCACGCCTGTGGCTATGGCTCTATAGCTCATACCTGATGCTAAAGTAAGCACATCGGTTGATACAATGGTATAAGGATTTGAACCGGAAACAGCTATTTGTACAGTAGTTGGCATGGCCACATCTACACTTAAGAAGCTCGAAGCTTGGCGGAACATCACACCACCCAACACAGTCATCCCGTTTACCCACACATCCACCGCAGGTGCGCCAGGGCTATTGTGAATTACCTGAACTTTTGCAGTCATTGCCGCTGGTGGCGTTACAACAGGACCTGTAGTGGTAGGCAATACCACCACTGTACCATTGGCAGCCACAGCTATCAATCCAAACGAAGGAGTGCCACTTAATAAACCACTAGCCAATACAGCTATGTTTTGACCTGCAAATCCGGCCAAAGGTGCGGTGAATGAAGCCACATTCGCTCCTACTGCATTACCTGCTTTTATGTCTATGGTATAAGAATCAGAAGGAACGCTCACAAATTCATCGTCTTTAAAAGAAAATGTACTCACAAGCGTAGCCACACCTCTTGCCACTACGCCAACGGCAGGTGCATCGGGCGAACTGTGGTAAATATCTAACCCTGTTTGTCCGGCTACGGTAGTGGTAGTTGCGCCAAAATAAGTTACGTCAAACTCTTGCCCACTCACTGTAGAACCTACTACACCGGTAGCTATGGCTCTATAGCTCACGCCCGATGACAAAGTAAGCACATCGGTAGACACGATGTTATATGGGTTTGAACCAGTCACGGCTATTTGAACAGTAGTGGGGGTACTCACGGGCACATCAAGGAATCCGGAGGCTTGGCGGAACATTACACCACCCAATACAGTCATTCCATTTACCCAAACATCTACCGCAGGTGCGCCAGGGCTATTGTGAATCACTTGAACTTTGGCAGGAGCAGGAGGTACCATTGGGCCTGTAGTGGTAGGCAATACCACCACTGTGCCATTAGCAGCCACGGCTATCAGTCCAAACGAAGGAGTGCCAGAAAGCAAACCACTAGCCAATACGGCTATATTTTGACCTGCAAATCCGGCCAAAGGAGCGGTGAACGAAGCTACGTTTGCTCCTACAGCATTTCCGGCTTTTACATCGATAGAATAAGAATCAGAAGGAACTCTCACAAATTCATCATCTTTAAAAGAAAATGCACTTACTAAAGTGGCTACACCTCTAGCCACTACGCCAACGGCTGGTGCATCGGGCGAACTGTGGTAAATGTCTAAACCCGTTTGTCCGGCTACGGTAGTAGTCGTTGCGCCAAAATAAGTTACGTCAAACTCTTGTCCGCTTACTGTAGAACCAACTACACCGGTGGCAATGGCTCTGTAAGCAGTATTTTGCATCAAATTAGTTAGGATATCTGTAGATACGACAGTGCTGGTTCCGGCTACAGCTATCTGAACGGTAGTTGGATACGGAAACAAAGGCACATTCAAAAATCCTGAAGCGGCTCTGAAAGGAACATTTGTAAGACCTGCCACTGTAGAACCGTTGATAAGAACATCAACATTAGGCGCACCCGGGCTATTGTGAATCACTTGAACCAAAGCCGGAGAAGGAGCAGGAAGTTCTACTACTCCGCCTGCATCGGTCACAGCCAATAGTCCAAATGTACCGGGAAATGTTCCCGTGGCTATCACAGCAATATTTTGTCCTGAAAAGCCACCTAGTGGAGCAGAATACGAGGCTACAGTAGCACCCACAGAGTTTCCGGCCCTGATATCTACCGTATATGTGTTTGAAGGAACGCTTACAAATTCAGCATCTTTAAATGAAAATGCACTAACCAAAGTGGCTACACCTCTGGCTACTACGCCAACAGTAGGTGCGTTTGGCGACCCATGATATATGTCCAAGCCCGTTTCGCCTGTGGTAGTCGTTACATTTGCTTCATAATATATTACTTCAAATGCTTCACCACTCACAGTAGAACCTACCAAACCTGAGGCTATGGCTCTGTAGCTGGTTCCAGCTACTAGTGTAACTTCATCAGTTGACACGATAGTAGATGTGCCGGCCACGGCAATTTGCACCGTGGTGGGCGGAGTTACCGGTACTTCTAAAAAACCCGAAGCTGCTTTATAGGGCACATTTGTTAAACCTGCTACTGTGCTACCGTTGATTAGTACATCTACATTAGGCGCATCGGGCGAATTATGAATCACTTGCACCTTGGCCATCTGTGAAAATGCTGATAAGAAACTTAGACCCATTGCTGCACCGAGCAACAGCTTCTTGACTGATAGAAAAGAGTTGTTCATAATTATTGGTTGATGAATTGGTTAATTGATAAAACATTAAAAACTAAGTTCACTAACCATGCCTAGTTATGTATTGTTTTAAACAAATTATAAATTTTCATAATAAAAATTTTAATAAAACATTTTTATTAAAAGCAATGTTGTTGCAAATTCTATTTTAAAAAACATATATATTGGCAGATAAAACATTTTTAAAGTGATAAAAACAATTTATTAGTTTTTTAGTTATCCACAGCCAATTAATAGCATTTAAAGTAATAATATAATATAATATAAATTAAAATTGTATCATGTAAATACTATTTATTATTACTGTATGGTTAAAATAAACTGTTATTTTTGAGGAAAATATTTAATAAGACTTGAAAGCATATTTGTTTGTAGGGTTTACGGTAGTGATATGGGCTACTGCTTTTGTATTCAATAAATATGGGTTGGAAGAGCTTGCACCCATAGAATTGGCTTTTTATAGGTATTTTATGGCTTCGCTCATGCTCATTCCTTTTGCCATCAAAAGGAAAATTAAAATTCCGACTAAAAAATCGTTGTGGCTATCGCTTATTGGTTGTGGTTTTTTTGGAATAGCGCTTTACAATGTATTGTTGTACAACGGTCAGTTGCTTGTGCCTGTAGGCACTGCGAGTCTGCTGGTAAATATTGCTCCACTTTTCACCGCTATTCTGTCGGTCATTTTCTTAAAAGAAAAGCTTTCCGCTATCGGTTGGGCAGGTCTTTTCGTGAGTTTTGTGGGTGTGGTCTTCATAGTGAGCGGTAAAAACAGTTCGCTCGATTTCGATAGTGGCTCACTGTACGTGCTAGGGGCTGCCATCACCTTCAGTATTTATCATATTGTTCAAAAACCTGTTTTGGCTCACTTTTCGGGATTAGATGTCATTATTTATTCCATTTGGGTGAGTGCCATTATTTTACTGCCGGGCGCATTTGGGCTGATAGACAAATGGGAGAGTATTAGCTACAAAACCCATTTTTCAGCTTTGTATTTGGCCGTTTTTCCTGGCGCTTTAGGCTACATAAGTTGGGCCGAAGCCAATAAACTGATGCCGGCATCAAAAGCGTCTTCCTTTTTGTTTCTTACACCTGTATTTGCGTTCATTTTCAGCTATTTTGCTTTGGGAGAAGTGCCTACTTTGGTCACTATCGCTGGTGGTGCTTTAGCTCTTTTTGGCGTTTATATGGTGATAAGATTTGGTAAATAGCCTTCTCCTCTTTATTTTTACTCGAGTCTATAAACCTTTTAAATTTTTATATTCAATTAATTTTACAACTATGAAAAGAATACTTACTGTGTTGGCATTGGGTTTTGTACTAATGTCGTTTCAAATCATCACCACTCAGGTGAAAATAAAGGTAATGAACAACTTGGGAAAAGTGGAAGAAGGTGTGAGAGTGAGGCTCTATAAAACCGAAGAAGACTATAAGTCGGAAAAGAACATGGTGGAAGAGCACTACACCGATGCCAAAGGCTATGTGACCTTCAAAAATCTTGACCCTATTGCCTATTATATCAATGCAGTGAAAGACAATAAAAACAACTACGGCAACGGTGAAAAAACAGAGCCTTTGAAAGAAAAACAAATCAACAAAATGACAGTGATTATTCAAGAATAAACTTTTTTATCGCCACCATGAGCAGCACCCAAAATCTTTTAGGGTGCTGTTTGTTTTTACAGCCATTCCATTCCTTTTTATTATTATCTCTATAAAATATACATTCTATTTTAATGCATCAGCTTCTATTCGCAAACTAAATTTTTCTAATTTTTTATATAATTATTTCGATAAAAATATTTTTTGTTATTTCTTTGTCATTCCCACACGATTAACAAAAGCATACACTAAAATCTACTTTATATAGTCATTATACCATCATATATCCATGAGTATTATGCTCATCGACCTTGGATATTGTAAACTAATTTAAATATTGCCTTTAAGGGTTAAAAGGCATTTATAATCATGAAAAGACGCGATTTTCTCACAAAATCTACTGTAGGCGTAGCCACAGCAGGCACACTGATTACTACTCTTGGCACTGAAAACACCAACGCAGCCTCTCAAATCGAGAAAAAGAACACTTCCGATATGGCAACGCAAGCAATATCGGGCGGACCTGCTGTGGCAGATAGCATGACATCGGCTTCTAAAGCTCGAAGTGGTATCACCATAGGCGGGATAGGTGCCGGAGGGGCAGAAATTCGTAAAGATGGCGTTTTCTACAATTGGTCAATAGCCAACAACTCGCCCAAAGGCACGGGCGATTTTCTTTTCGGGGTAGATTACGATAGAAAAGCTTCAAAGACTCAGTATGGAAGTCTTTATCCATTCCAAGAAGACTATGTGCTATTTTTTATTCTTCGTTACCAGCTTGAGGGAGAAAATCCAAAAATGAAAGTGCTTCAAATCGAGGATGGTTATAAGGTGACGGGTGTAGATATGCACATATATGAGTTTCCATGGCTCACAGGTGTGGAGCAAATCGACTATTCGGGTTGTTTCCCTATGGTAAAACTTGCTTACAAAGACGCAGAAATGCCATTTGAGGTAGAAATGAACACTTGGTCGCCTTTTGTTCCTCACGATATTAAAAATTCATCGCTGCCGATATTGAATTTCGATTTTAAAATCAAATCAAAAACCTCTAAAAAGGCTTCGGTGATGATTTCTGCTGTGTATCGTAGCATGGTGGGCTACGATATACCTCAAAAAGTGTGGGATAGCGAAGTTATCAAAACGGATAAATATGTAGGGCAAGTATCAAGTATAGTTGAAGCAGATGCTGCGGCTAGTGCATGGGGGCAAATGGGTATTATCGCCCATCATGCCGATGCCAGTTTTCATGCTGGCTGGGGCCATCGCCACCAATACCACGAGTGGGTGTTGATGAACAACATACTAAAAAATATAGACCAAACACCCGATGGCAGAAACTATACCGACAAAAAAACGGGTAAAAAAATAGGTAGACCAGAGAATTACAATGCCGTGGCAGTGTCAAAAGACCTAGCCTCGGGCCAAGCGTTTGATGCTAATTTCTCATTGGTGTGGAACTTCCCCAACCAATATGATACCGATATAAAAAACATTGTAGGCCATTACTATTCTAATTTCTTTGCTTCTGCCAAAGAGGTAATGAACTACGCTTCTGCCAATAGAGCTGATTTATTGAAAAAAACCCAAAATTTTGTATCGAGCTACTACGACAGCACTGCTCCGCAATTTTTGCTTGATTTGGTAAACTCACAGCTCACCACTTTCATCACCAGCAGTGTGTTGGGCAAGAAAATGGAATATGGCGTGCTCGAAGGCATTACTAAACACCAAAACTGGGGTCCTGTGGGTACTACTGATGTAAATATGTATGGAGGAGTGATGGTGGCTTCATTATTCCCCGATTTGGCAAAATCTACCATGAAAATTCATCGCCAACTCCAATTGCCTACAGGTGAGATTCGCCATAGCTTCAAAAAAGGGTTTGCTGAAGCTTTGATAGGTGTAGCTGGCGTTACCGAGCGATTAGACCTCCACAGCCAATACACGGTAATGGCATTAAGGGACTTTTTCTTGACCAATGACAAAGCATATTTGACTGAAATGTGGCCATCGGTGAAAAAAGCCCTCGAATATACACTCAACGAAAGAGATTTGAATGGCGACAAACAACCCGATATGACGGGAATCATGAGCAGCTACGACAACTTCCCTATGTATGGAATGGCTTCATATATCCAATCGCAATGGTTGGCCGCCTTGGCTAGTGCGCTTTCGGCTGCCAAAGTGATGAACGATACGGCTTTCATTAGCAAATACACTCCTATATTTGAACAAGGTAAAAAACTAGCCGAACAAAAACTTTGGAATGGTAACTACTACAGGCTATACAACAGCGACTTGAAAGAGATGAAGAGCAAGGATGGGGCCGGAAAAGAAATCATGAAAAACATGGAAGGCGTGGACGAAGGCTGCCTTACCGACCAGCTAATAGGTCAGTGGGCTGCACATTGGTCGGGGCTGGGCGATTTGTTTGAGCCTGCCAAGAGAAAACAAGCTTTGAAAAGCGTTGTTAAAATGTCGTACAAAAGCGATTTTGGTCTCAAAAACTGCTCGTGGCCCGGATTTGATTTCTACAAACCTGTGCCTGAAGATATTTGGGTAGACCAAGGAAATACCGTGTGGAGTGGTGTAGAAGTGAGTTTTGTATCATTTTTGATGTACGAAGGTTTATATGAAGAGGCGTTGGCTGTAGCCAAAACAGTGCATGAGCGTTATTTAAAATGTGGCCGCTATTGGGATCATCAGGAGTTTGGCGGACACTATTTCAGGGCTATGGGAGCTTGGGGCATTCTTAACGGTATGTTGGGTCTCAGCATCAATCAAGAGGCCTACACATTTGCACCAAAATCACCTTCTGCCGATTTCAAATATTTCTTTTCATTCCCGGGTGGATATGGCAACGTAGAAGCGAGCAAAGGCAAGCTTACTGTTAGTGTGCTTCAAGGCGAATGGAAATGTAAAGAACTGAAAGTGAAAGGAGTGGCCTTTGCAGGCGCTACCGTTAAAGCCAATGTGGCAGGTAAAACCATAGTAAGCTCATCTATTAAAGATGCTCAGGTAACACTCGCCTTCAAAGGTGGACTTTCTCTCAAAGAAGGCCAAAAGCTGGAATTGATATAAAATAAGCTAAATCAGAAACAGAAGCCAACACCGAGTGTTGGCTTCTGTTTTTTTATCAAAACAAGGAAGAGCTTAGAAAGGCATTGGATGCTTTATTTCGACCTTAATTCTTCAAAAAAATCAAGCATAAGTTGTTTGCATTCTGCTTCCAGTATGCCTCCTACGATTTCGGTTTTTGAGGGAAAAAGGCTTTGGGTAAAGGCCGCATATCCGGCTTTTTTGTCGTGTGCGCCAAAAACTATGGCTGAAAGCTGCGCCCAACGAATGGCTCCGGCACACATGGTGCAGGGCTCAAGTGTGACATACAGTGTGCAGCCTTGTAAATATTTTGCGCCCAAGCCATTGCACGCGGCTGTAATGGCCAACATTTCTGCATGGGCAGTAGGGTCGTTGAGTCTTTGCACTTGGTTGTAGGCTTTGGCTATCACTTTATCGTTATGTACCACGACAGCACCTACGGGTATTTCGCCCTCGTCAAACGCCATTTGCGCTTGCTTTAGGGCCATTTTCATATATTTTTCATGAATAGAAGCCATTATTTTTTATTCAATTTTTTTATGGCTTCCATTTGAATGTCTCTTCTGCCTTTTATTTCTTTTGGTTGTGGGCCTTCGGTTTTGTAAGGCACAAAATCGGGTAGTTTCAAATTATTGCTGATTTTTATCGATTGTATAATTTCATTTGCTTGCGGAGCCCATTGCTCTCGCTTTTTAAAATCGGCATTAAAGTTAAAAATCAGTATTTTGTTGGCATAAATTGTATAAGCCAAATAGTTATATCTCCGCATCAATACGGTGCTTTCGTCTATACGTTTATCGTCTTTTATTTCAGATGTAAATTCAAAAAGCACATATTTCCTGTCGTTTATGGTGGCTATCTCTCCGTCTTTGCTGAAGTTTACATTGTAAAATATAGACATGATAGTAGAACGATATATACTCCTCAGAACCTCCAAGTTTTTGTTGCTCCAATTGTTTACTGCTGCATTGATTCCAAATTCTGCAGTAGCATCTTTGCTCACATACATGGCCAATGGTTTTTTATAGGTAGGATATTTTTGGGCTATATCGTCATCGGCCATTACTACAAAAGCAGAGGGCAATTTAAGGCTGATTCCTTTATAGGGCGCGATTTTTTTAGATTGAGCACATACAGCCAATGTCAAAAAAAATAAAAATGCTGTTTTAGCGGCTTGCATGTGTAAAAAACAAATATTTCAGTGAAACTATCATAAAGGTAGTAAAAAACAAGCTGGCAAATATTTTAGCCAAGGTCCAATAGAAATATTGAAAACCACCTGCTTCCAGTGTAAACATAAACGTGAGGTGAATGCCCACCAGTATCAACACATAAAATATATACCACCGAATGCCCATGGTGGAGATGCTTATCTCAGTTTCGTCATCGTAGCCGCCCAGTGGGGTGAGCAGCCTGATGATGGTAGGACGAATGTAGGTAATGAACACACAGGCTGCCGCATGTATGCCCATGGTGTCGTAAAATATGTCCATCACAAACCCTATGGCAAAAGCCAAAAAAAGAAGAATAGGTGTGGCAATATCCAAGGGCAAGCTAATGATGATGGCAATGTAGAGGAAACAGAATGCCACATTGAAAAAGGCGAAATCCTTTACCCAAAATATTTGAAGTGCGGTAAACACCAAAAAAATCACAATGAGTTTTACAAGGCTATTTGTTTTCATTTTTATCGGCTGTTGAAGCACTTTCCAAGCTATCGAGCTCTGCTCTGAATCTGTTTTTGATTACATACACATGGCGAAGTTTAGTAAAATCGGTACTGAGGCCCACTTCTATATTATAAAAGTTTTCGTCTCCTTTTATTTTAATGTCCTTCACTACCCCTATCATTTCACCCTCAGGGAATACAGAATTGTATTCCGATGTGCAAACGGTATCGCCTTTTTTAACTTCTATATGTCGTGGAATGTAGAGAAGCTTTGCCACTGTGCCGTCTATACCATCCCAACGGATAGAGCCTGCTGCATTAGAGTTTTTTAGCCGCGAAGAAATCATTATCTCTTTGTGCAAAAGCGAGGTGATGGTGGAGTAGTTTTTTGAACAAGCCTTTACTTTGCCCACAATGCCTTCTTTGCTTATCACTCCCATGCCGGGAGCTATGCTGTCTGCCCAGCCTTTGTCTATAGTGAGGTAGTTGCGAAAGTTTTTGGTGGAATTGTTCACCACTTTGGCTGACACATAGCTATATTTTCTTTTATATACACTATCTTCTAAAGTAGGCATTTGCATACGGCTCTGCATGGTGGTGAGCCGTATCAATTGGTTTCTGAGGGCTGCATTTTCGCTTGCCAATGCTTCGTTTACATCGCGCAGCAGCAAATAAGATTTCACTTCGTTTGACATTTCCAACAGCGAGCCTGCTACTTGGTTTGAGGAGTTGTAGAAAGCCGCTCCTTGGTATGGCGAGTCGGAAAAAATCATCACAAAACACACCACTTCCAAAAGCAAAAAAGTAATGAAATTGATTCGCCCCAGTAAAAATTGAATTACTTTATTCACTTCGCTTTTGGTTTGTGAGAGACTATAGATACACGCAGCCGCCTATATTGTCGATTTCTGCACCCGTGACCGATGCCAGTGCATTGGTGCTATGCGTGATGCGTAGAACTCCAAGTAGTGCAAATATAATGGCTTCTTTGAACTTCACTGTATTTTCATCGGGAATTATCAACTCGGCTTTTCCGCTTAATTTTTCTACCAATAAATTTATCAAAAAAGTATTGAATGCGCCTCCGCCTGTTACCAATATTTTTGCTCCTGACTTGCCTGTAGAATTCACTGTGGCGGCTATTTGCTGTGCGCTGTGTTCACAAGCTGTAGCCATGAGGTCATTTATGCTTTCTTTTTCAAAAAGCGTTTCAAAAAGTGGTATCACATTTGCCAGCACCCATTCTTTTCCTAGCGATTTTGGGAAGCTTTGCGAGTAAAAAGCCAAATTATTGAGCTTATTTAAGAGAGAATCTATAGTTTTTCCTTTTGAGGCAATTGCACCACCGGCATCGTATTGCTTTTCTGCTTTTTGTGCCAAAAAATTTAATACCATGTTTGCCGGAGCCACGTCATAAGCCAATGTTTGATTGTTTTTATCGGTAAATGAAATATTGGCAATTCCACCGAGATTCAGGCAAAAGTCATAGTCGCTATACAATAATTTATCGCCTATCGGCACTAATGGTGCGCCTTGGCCGCCCAGTGCCACATCTTTTGAGCGAAAATCGCACACCACGGGCAGTTTTGCCGCTGCTGCCAAAGCCGCACCGTGGCCTACTTGAACAGTAAATTTTTTTTCGGGTTGGTGAAATATCGTATGCCCGTGTGAAGACAGAAAATCAATATGTTGCAAATGATATTTTGAGATAAAAGCTGCCGTTTGTTGTCCAAAATACTCACCAATTTTCCTGTCCCACTCACAGAAATAAGCTGCATTGGCTTGCTCCAGCTTCAAAAATGTTTTTTTCCATTCGGCTTTATATTCTATGGTTTCGGCAGCCAACACTGAATAATTCCATTTCCCGTTTTTATTTTCAAAATCGCAACACACCATATCCAACCCATCGAGCGATGTGCCGGACATGAGCCCTATGACACGATAATGATTTTTATTTTGTTGAAGCATGATTTTATTATTATAGGAATTCGCATCGTAATTTTGATTAAAATTGCTTGATTTGGCAAGTCTAACACTGGAATTTGAAGATATAATTTAGTAGCTTTGTTTAAATGCCTGTAGTCTTACGTCATTTAGGATTTGTATTCTTTTTTTTACTCAAATGAGGGAAATGAGCCCTCACATATTCACGTGAGAAAATCGGGTGGATATGCCAAATTTTGGTTAGAGCCAATAGAATTAGAATATTCTGAAGGATTGAAGGTAAAAGAATTGGCACAAGCTGAATCAATAATTAAGGCAAATATCGTACAAATAAAAGAAAAGTGGGATGAGATACATGGTAAATGAATTAGCTAACCAAGTTGTTAAAGCCTGGTATCAAGATGAAAAAATATGTCTTCTTACTGATGACGGTGTGGAAATACGGTTTCCGGTATATAAAAATAAAATATTGTCAAAAGCCACTCCTGAGCAGCTCAATGACATAGAGTTAATTTGCAATGGTACAGGATTACATTGGCCTCAATTAGATGAAGATCTTTCTGTGTCGGGCATACTAGAAGGAAATTTTGGGTAGAAATGCCATTGAATACGAAATAATACGCCCCCCTCTTCGCCCTCCTACCTTTTTGTAAAATTCCCTTAAAATCGCTTGATTTGGCAAATGTTTTCTCTCTATGGCTATTAAAAGAAAGATTTTAGGAAGTTACCCTTATGGTTCGGTGCTATTCAGTGTCACTATGGCGCTTTTTGTCATTGGGTTGTTTGGGTTGTTGGTCATTTTTGCCAATAAATTATCCATCATAATCAAAGAAAACATAGAGCTGCATGTGTATACCGACTACAACTTAGACGCTGCTACACACAACAAAATGCGCAATTTCATAGCTTCGCAACCATATGTAAATGCCAAAAACGGAATTAAACAAGTTTCTTTTGTATCAAAAGAAGACGCTGCAAAAAAATTTATTGAAGATACAGGCGAAGATTTCATTTCTTTTTTGGGCGAAAATCCACTGAGAGATTCGTATGTGATTAAAATTAACCCCGACTATTCTGATAAAATCAATTTGAGGCTCATCAAAATTCAGCTCGAAAAGCAGGAAGGTATTTACGAAGTCATCTATATAGAAAGCATAGTGGATGCCATTAATAAAAACATTGCTAAAATTAGTTTGGTATTGCTCAGCTTTGCTGTAATACTCATTGTGGTAGTATTTGTGTTGATAAACAGCAGTTTGCGTTTGGCACTCTACTCTCAGCGGTTTCTCATCAGGAGTATGAAGCTGGTTGGCGCCACTTCTTTTTTTATCCAGTGGCCCTTTCTCAAACGCGCTTTTTTTCACGGAATCATAGGCGGACTTTTGGCATCAGCATTATTGTATGCCATTCTTCTATATGCCTATTCGCAGATTCCTGAGCTTAGAATGCTGGAAAACAGGGAGCAAATGTATATTTTGTCTGCCACTTTGGTGGGTTTTGGCGGTGTTTTGGGCTTTTTGAGTTCACTGCGTGCACTCAATAAATACATGCGAATGTCGCTCAACGATTTATTTTAACCCAAAGCCCTTCAATCCCAAAAACTCAGCCATGATAGGGGTGAGAAATGTGTTGTCAATCATTCCTTTTCCTGCAATTTTTGAGGCATATTTTCCTCCCACATTGTCATCAGCGCCTACCCATACATCTTGTGGTGTGTGGCTACCATAGGAGTAAGTGCCTTCGCAATCGTGGCCCAGAGTAAGCGGATTTGAAGCATAGGTAATCACTATTCTTCGGGCATTGGCACTTTGAGGCATGGGGTATTTTTTGCTTTGGAATTCATACAGTTTGTATTGAGGAAAAAAACCTTTGGTGTTGCCATCGCCACGCATCAAGTTCATGGGTGTGGCAATTTTTGCAGATTTATTTATTGGTTCTTCGGAATAAGTGCGCATGTGAGCATGTGTGGAATCGTAGAGCCCAATTACGGCCACTGCTCCGCACTCGTGGTCTGACGATGAGAAAATCAGTGTTTCAGTATTTTTGTCTTTCAATAATTTTCTGCCTTCTTCTATGGCATAGTCAAATCCCAACACCTCTTTTATCATATAATCGCTCCCATAAATATTTCCTTGGGTTGTGTTTTTCAAGCGTTCTTTGCCTCCATCGGGCGGAAAAGCTATGCTGTCTACCTCAAACCGACATTGCTTGGTTACCACTCCTGCATTGGCATGACCCAAATGGTCTATTCTGCCACCCTCTACCATCAAAAAGAAACCTTTTTTACCTCCTTTGGTCCGAAGAATTTCTATTGCTTTTTGTGTCATATCAGCAAGCGAGGGCTCGGAAGTATTATTTAGTTGGCGGTCTTGTTCGTAGCTGAGGTGCGATGATTTGAATAGACCCAAAACTTTTAGATTTTTATTGTTTGCAAATGCATCGACATTAATAGCCAACAAGTCTTCTCTATTATTGATATAAGTGTAACCCCTCTTTTGAGCTATGGTCACTAAGTTCACTTTGTCTTTTCTTTTTCCAATGATAATTGATTTTTTAGGCTCGTTTTTTATGGTATCAGCATATTTTTCAGGGAAAAAATGAGCGCCACCGCCTCCAAACAACACATCTATTTCCACGCCTATTTTTGGCTGTGGCAATAGCCAGTCTCTTTCTTTGTTGTATTTGAGCGAATCTATGGGCGAAGAGTTAAATATTTCTTCATACTGTTGTTGCGAAGATGATATCAGCTGCGCTGCAATGTAATCTTCCAGGTCTCGATGCCAAATGTGGCTGCCAAAGGCAGCAGGAGTGGCATGGGTAATGCGTGTGGTAGTAACCAAACCCACCGCATAGCCTTGTTTTTTGGCTGCTTCCAAAATAGTTTCTATGGGCGAGGCACTATCCAAATCGAAGCTTATCATTTCATTGTCAATTTTCCTTCCGGTGGCATACACAGTAGCTCCGGGTGCAGAGTCTGTTGTCCATGAGTTGAGCGAATGGGTTGTAGCCATGCCTGTGTAGCTGAGTTTGTCGAGTGCCAGTACATGAAAACCACTGTCGTTGTAGTATCTCTTGTTTTCTCTACCTTGACCCATAGCCATACGAGCAGCCGTTTTGGGAGCTACACCAAAGCCATCGCCTATGTACATAATTACATTCCTAGGTTTGGTTTGAGAAAATGCAATGTTTAGTATAATGCTGTAAAGAATAAATAAACCGAATCTCATTATGTATATCTTATGTTCAAGTAGTAAAATTATGTATTTTAAATGGTGGCATTTTGCTTACCATATTAATTGATTATTAAGCTTTTATAATTTTTTCCGTTAGTCTGCATAAATTTGCCGAATAAAAATAGAGTTTATCGTTGATAATTAAATTTCAAAAAACATAAAATATGTCAATCAGAACAAGAAAATATATAGCCTACAGCATTTTGGCAATTGTTTTTGCGTCTTGTGCCAATAAGAAGGAGATAATAGCCAAAAAATGGCCAGTGAAAGAAACCATCGTTTCTGGTCAAAGCCTCTCCGGAGATATGGTTTCAGGCTTCTATTTGGAATTGAATACCAATGGGAACTATACACTTTCGGGTATGCAAACAGAAAAAGGCACTTGGCAATTGTCTTCTAATCAAGATTCGCTCATTACTGTAAATGAAGAAAATAGAAAAGCTGCATATTATATTATAGAGCTGAACAAAAACAAACTGGTGCTTTACGACAACAGTTTGGGGACTGAAACCCAAACCATTTTTGGAGATTAATTTCCCCAGTTTTCTCTGTCCAGACTTCTGTATTGAATAGCTTCGGCCAAGTGTTCTATTTTTATATCGTTGCTATCGGCCAAATCGGCTATGGTTCTCGACACTTTTAATATTCTGTCGTAAGCCCTAGCTGAAAGCCCAAGACGTTCCATCGCTTTTTGTAAAAGGAGCTTTCCTGCTTCATTGATAGTGCAAATATCTTTCACCATTTGAGGTGGCATCATGGCATTGGAGAAAATATGGGGATATTTTTCAAAACGCTGCGTTTGGCGTTCGCGAGCAGTAGCTACTCGGTCTCTTATCGACTCACTTGATTCTGCTTTTCTATCAGCCGACAGTTTGTCGAAGCTCACGGGAGTCACCTCCACATGCAGGTCTATACGGTCAAGCAAAGGGCCACTTATTTTATTCAAATACTTTTGCACTGTACCTGGAGGACAAGTGCATTCTCGCTCCGGATGGTTGAAATAGCCACAAGGACATGGATTCATGCTGGCTACCAACATAAAGTTGGCAGGATAATCTACCGAAAGTTTCGCTCTGGAGATGGTGACCCTGCGTTCTTCCAGTGGCTGTCGCATCACTTCCAACACAGTTCTTTTAAATTCAGGCAGTTCATCTAAAAACAACACGCCATTGTGAGCCAAAGAAATTTCTCCGGGTTGAGGATTTCCGCCTCCACCCACCAAAGCCACATCGGATATGGAGTGATGAGGCGCACGGAAGGGGCGCACAGCCAGCAAGGAAGCTGCTTTGTCAAGTTTTCCGGCTACTGAATGTATTTTGGTGGTTTCCAGCGCCTCCACTAGGGTAAGCGGTGGTAAAATAGAAGGCAATCGCTTTGCCAACATGGTTTTCCCGGCCCCGGGAGGGCCTATCATTATCACATTGTGCCCTCCGGCAGCTGCCACTTCCATGGCTCTTTTTATATTTTCTTGCCCTTGCACCTGCGAAAAATTGGCATCGTATTCGTTTTGTGAAGAAAAAAATATGTCTCTGGTGTCAATTACCAAAGGCTCTATTTTCAAGGAGCCTTCTAAGTAATCTATTGCTTCTCGCAGATGCTCAACGCCTATTATTTCTAAATTATTGACTATAGCAGCTTCTCGTGCGTTTTCTTTAGGTAAAATAAACCCTTTGTAGCCGAGTTTTCGACCTTCTATAGCTATTGGCAAAGCTCCTTTGATGGGTCTTAGCACCCCATCAAGTGCCAGTTCGCCCATGATGATGTATTTTTCTAAATCGGCAGCTACCATTTGATTCGATGCCTTGAGCAGGCCTAGGGCTATAGGTAAATCGTAGGCAGAGCCTTCTTTTCTGATATCAGCCGGAGCCATGTTTACCACTATCTTTTGTCTTGGCATGTTGTAGCCCAAATGCTTCATGGCCGACTCTACCCGCTGTTGGCTTTCTTTTACAGCACTGTCGGGAAGCCCTACAAGAAAGAAATCTTTACCTTGACTTACATTGACTTCAACGGTGATTAAATGTGCATTTACACCATAGATAGCCCCTCCAAATGCCTTAGATAACATATTATACTCTTTTTATACCTTTTCAGAGTAGCAATTTTACACTAAATAATTTATTTTACTTACTAAAAATTACAATACCTCGAAAAAAAAGTAGTTTACCTTATATCAAGAATTCGGATTTAAAACCGTATATTTGATTTATCTTACTTAAAAGTAAACTAAAAGTTGATATTATGAGTCAGTTACAAGCATTTCTCAATGTACTACAACCTAACGAGATCAATAAACTGAAAAAAGTGAGACTCATTGGTAAGGAGAAAAGAGTGTTTGATTTTATCTATTCATATCGCTACAAAGAGCTTCCCGATGTGGAAATGATTTGTGATGAAATAGGTATTACCACCACACATTTTTATAAAATTTGCTCCGTGTTGATGGATAAGTTTTATGAAGAACTTATTCCCGGTAGAGGCTACAATCTATTATTTTATCTCAATAGGAAAGACCTCTATAGCCATTTTACACACGAGATGCTCATGCAAGAAAAAGAATTGCTAAAGTCAGGGGCTTCAAAGTCGGAGATTGAGCTTTTCTATTCAAGGTGCTTTGAATTATTGCAAAGGGTGTCAGCCAAAAATCTTGACGAAGATTTGATACTTTCTTACGGAGAGAAATATCTGAAATCAAAAAACAATAAGATAGAACATGATGAGTACTTCGTGAGAAACAGCTATTTGGCAACGAAGTTGTATTTGCTGAAAGCTACTCGTAAAGACATAGAAACTTCAAAAGAAATATTTGAAGAACTTACCAAGACAGAGGCTGTGTTGGCAAACAGTAAAAACATCAAGGCCAAGTTTCAGTTAAACAAGGCCATGTCTGTGTACTACAACCACAGCACGGGCGAGCCTCAAAAAGTGATTCAATATTTGAATCAAAACTTAAAATTGATAGAAGCCAATAAAGCTGAGTTTGGGGAAGAAGAATTGGCATTGACCAAATGTAAAATTGCTGAAATGTATTATATGGACAGCGATTTTGATAAATCTTTCAGTGAATATTTCACAAACTTCAACTTATACAGAGAGGTTTTGCTGAATGACTTCTACCATCATGCTAAGTTTGCCCAAGTGGCTCTTATCGTAGGTAAATATGATTTTGCCAAAGAGATTATTGAAAACAGATTTAACATTTTCATAGAAAGCAAACAACCGGGCACCGGTACAATGGGCAGTTTGCTTTTTGCCAAATACTATTTGCTTACAGGCGAACACGCTACAGCCAATAAATACATACAACAAGCCAAAAAACTCATCAGCAAAAGCTTTTATATTCAATATGAGTTTGAAACACGTATCTTGGAAAACATCTATTTTATACTGAGAGACGATGTGAAGCAGGCCAAAAGTTTATTGAAGAAAAACATCAAGTTTATGAATTCAAAAGGCTTTAATATGAAAAACAGCGAAATGATTTATGTATTTGTACTGCTTCAAGAAATATTGAAACCCGATTTTGCAGAAAGAAGATTAAACTTGCGCCTACAATCGAAATATGATTTGTTGAACAAATCTTATGCAGCAGTGTATGGCAAATTGCTGAGAATTGTAATGGATTCTGTGAAAAACGAATCAAATTTGGTTACGGCCTAAAACACACAAGATTTCTAATAATATCAAAAGAGACTGTCCAACAAATGGCAGTCTCTTTTCAATTATATATTACCGCTTTGACCTAAAAATCTTTCCATTTCCACCAGATTATTTTTTCTGGTTCTAGTTGATCTTTCGGGGTCTTGCTTATATAAATAGCACAACGCATTATGTAAAGCAATGCTTTATTTTCGACTTTACCTTTTATTTCGTTATTCCAATTATATAGAGATTCCGCTTCATAGTTTTTTAAATCAGCTATTGATCTAATGCCTAATCTCAAAAAGTCAGAGGCAATGCGTTTTCCTACCCCAGGTAAGGTCATAAGTTCATTTATTGCCTTTTCTCTTTGCTGTTGAATATTGTCCAATTAACACGTTTTAATTAAATATTTACAATCAATTCTTCTGTAGTTTGTTGCTTTCCAAAAGCATAAACAATATTTTGAAGAAAATTATCCTTTATTTCTTTATTAAATGTAGCACATGCATCGGATATTACAGTTGCATAATAACCTTTGTCGTGTGCGTCTCTAAAAGTAGATTCAACGCATGCGTGAAGGGCATATCCTGCTAAATAAATCTCTTGTATGTTATTGTTTCTTAGATATGCGTCTAAATTAGATCCGCTAAAAGCACTTACTCCTGTTCTGCCACTTACTTCAAATTCACCTTTAATAGGAATAAAGTCACTATGATATTCACTACCTGTATTTCCTATTTTGAAAGTTTGAGTTTGTTTTATCAGACCCCACATTCCTTCCTGCTTTTCGCCAAGTTCAGGATAACCGTCTTTGAAAAAGTAACCTACATGAACTACATGCCAATTTTTTGCTCTGGCATATTCGAGAGCTTTTTTTCCGTTGATTACGGAATTTGTAAATTGTTCTCTATCTTGCATAAAGGCATTTAATGAGCCATTTGCCGAAAGCCAATCATTTTGAAATTCAATCATTATAATTGCTTTGTTTTCTTTTTGATTTTTCATCTTTTTAGTTTTTTAACTGTGGAGTAGCAAAATTGCTAACACAGAATTAGATAAAAATTCAACTACTTGAAGAAATTTGGGGTGTGCGCAATTTTATTTCTTACCATACTTAAAAATTGAGGAGTAATGCCTAGATAAAGTGCAAGTTGTTTTAATGGTATTCTTTGTTCAAAAGCGGGATATTTTTTTATGAGTTTAAGATATTTTTCCTCAGCAGATTCGGAAATATTACCAATAATTCTTTCTTGTTGTGCTATATATGCTCTTTCCAAAAGAATACGAAACATAATATTAATTTGTGGAATCTTAGAATAAACCATCTCTAAGTTTGGCTTTGTAATCCTTAAAACTTCTGTGTCCTCTAGTGCTTGTATAAAATATTGAGTTGGCTTCTCCGAAAGAAAACTATATAAATCACCACTCCACCAATTTTCAATTGAAAAAGTGAGTACCCTTTCTTTTCCATTTTCATCAATATGGCTTGTTTTTAAACACCCTTTAAGAATAAAGTTTTGATACTTATTTATTTCTCCTTTTCTTAGAATAAACTGTCCTTTTTTAAAAGTGCTAAATGATAATTTACTTAAAAATTCAAGCTCTTCTTCTTGATTTAGATGAACAAACTGGTTTACATAAGCAATTATTTTGTCACTACCTTTCATATTATCAATCAATAAAAGAGCTACGGAATAATATGTATTTTTTGTAATACATATAAAATTAGCAAAATGTATAACTTATTGGGGTTTCTTTTTTTGCTTCACCTCGAAATATTTGCAGGCAGCAGTGATGCCACATTCTGTACACTTGGGCGAGCGAGCCAAGCAGGTGTAGCGTCCATGAAGAATGAGCCAATGATGTGCTTTGGGAATGATGCTTTCGGGCAAATGCGCCACCAATTCTTTTTCTACAGCCAATGGCGTTGAGGCTTTGTCGCTCACTAGGCCCAGACGTTTCGATACACGGAACACATGGGTATCCACGGCCATGGTGGGTTTGTTATATATCACAGATGCGATGACATTGGCCGTCTTTCTGCCCACACCGGGCAACTTTACCAGTTCTTCTACAGTGTCGGGCACTACAGATTTAAACTCGCCAACCAATTTTTGCGCCATTCCTATCAGGTTTTTGGCTTTATTGTTTGGGTACGAAATACTTCTGATATAGCTAAAAACTTCGTCAAAACTGGCTTTTGCTAATAGTTGGGGCTCAGGAAATGCTTCAAAAAAAGCAGGAGTTACCATGTTCACCCGCTTGTCGGTACATTGAGCACTTAAACTTACAGCTACAATCAGTTCATAAGGATTGCTGTAATGCAACTCTGTTTCCGGCTGCTGCATGTGTACAGAGAAGTAACCTATTATATAACTATAGCGCTCTTTTTTGGTCATGGTTGTGTTAAAAAAACTTCACCACATCATTAAATACTGCAAAAATCATAAGCCCAAACAATATGGCCATGCCTATGCGCTGTGTCACTTCCAAAAATCTGTCTGATGGTTTGTGCCCTGTCACGATTTCATAAAGCGTGAATACCACATGCCCGCCATCAAGCGCAGGAATCGGCAAAATGTTCATAAAAGCCAACACCATAGAAAGCAAACCTGTGAGATTCCAAAAACGAATCCAGTCCCAATTGCCGCCAAATTCTTTGGCTATGCCTATAGGCCCACTCAGCGATTTTCTGGCATCTATTTCACCTGAAAATATTTTGCCAAAGGCTTTTAGTTGAACAATTACTATTGAAAAAGCCTTGACTGTGCCCTTGCCTACAGATTGTGCCAATGTGTATTTTTCTGTAGAATCTCTCAAAAGTGTTTGTACTTGAAAACCCAATTTTCCTTCGTCTGAAATAGTAGCAGCGAGCGGTATTTGTTCGTGGTCTCGGTCTACAACTACCGTTACATTTTGGCCTTTTTTCTCTTGTAGTTTGGCACTCAGTTCATGAAAAAAACGAATTTCTGTACTGTCTACCCGCACTATCACATCGCCCTCTTTCAAACCAGCTTTCTCGGCAGGAGTGCCTTCCATTACTTTACCTACTTTGAATGGTGTGATGGGATCGAGAAAAGCAGACTGATTCTTTTTATCAGAAAATTTGTCTATGAAATTGCCCGGAATGGCCAAGTCAAAAATGCTGTCGTTTCGATTGACAGTGTAATAGCTGTTGCTCTCCAGCAGCACTTTGGGCGAAACGATATCAGTAAAATTATCAAATTCTTGTCCATTTATTTTAATGATTTTATCTCCCGTTTTCAAGCCCAATTCCTGAGCCAAAGGATGAGCCACGATGCCATATTTGGCTTCTTTGGCCGGAAGAAAACGCTCGCCCAAATAATAAGTGAGAAAAATAAAAATGATGATGCCTGTAATGATATTCACAGTGACTCCGCCCACCATCACAATGAGTCGCTGCCAAGCCGGTTTAGCACGAAATTCCCAAGGTTGAGCCGGAGCTTTAAGCATAGCTGTATCTAGCGACTCGTCTACCATGCCCGAAATTTTCACATAACCACCCAATGGAAGCCATCCTATGCCATACTCTGTATCGCCTTTTTTCTTGCTGAAAAGTTTGTAGCCGTACGCATCGAAGAAAAGAAAAAATTTGTCTACCCTCATTCCAAACCACTTTGCAGGCAAAAAATGCCCCAATTCGTGCACGCCTACCAATATTGAAAGACCCAATATTAATTGGGCCGCCATGATTATTCCGTCCATTGATTACTAATGTATATAGCTGAATTGCAAACCTAATGATTTTTTCATCAAATTTGCTGATGTTCATCTTTTCGTATATAAATTATGAGCTAAGTATTTTGTTTCAATTTTAATTGCGAATACCAGTTTAAAAAGTTTTGTTTAAGATTCTTAAAACGGGAAATGCTTTTTAAGGGGTTTTTGATTGGTTGTAAAAATTGAGCATTAAGAAATGAAGAATATTAAAAAAAGATACTTGTAGATTTTTTGTCTTTTTCGGTCGAAAAAATAAACAATCCATTAAATTCATTTAGGATGAAGAGATTAAACAACCTTCATGGTTCTTAAATCCTTCATGGTTTAGAAACAAAAAAACCTCAGAAAATCTGAGGTTTTGAGTGGGAGCACGACTTGTCCCGAAAATCGGGGCGGGTTCGAACCGCGGACCCTTCCGTTTTAAGACGGAATGCGCTGAACCATCTGAGCGATACGTTTGCTGCTCTTCCAAGATTTTATTTCTCGCTCACGAGCCAAAGCTTCTTGTTTAGTAGGATAATTTTCTGAATACAGCAGTTTCCAATCGCCCACACCACCTGTAAACCCTTTGTGATTTGAATTGTGTTTTCTGATTCGTTCACTGATATCATCGCCAGTAAAGCCGATATAATACTTATTTAGAGCAGCAGAAAAGAGGATATAAACCTTGAACATGTATAAAACAAAAAACCTCAGAAAATCTGAGGTTTTGAGTGGGAGCATAACTAGTACCGAGAACCGCTGGACTCTTCCGTTTTAAGACGGAATGCTCTGAACCAGCTGAGCGATACGTTTGCTGCTCTTCCAAGATTTTATTTCTCGCTCACGGGCCAAAGCTTCTTGTTTAGTAGGATAATTTTCTGAATACAGCAGTTTCCAATCGCCCACACCACCTGTAAATCCTTTGTGATTTGAATTATGTTTTCTGATTCGCTCGCTAATATCATCGCCAGTAAAGCCGATATAATACTTATTTAGAGAAGCAGAAAAGAGAATATAAACCTTGAACATGTATAAAACAAAAAAACCTCAGAGAAATCTGAGGTTTTGAGTGGGAGCACACGGGTTCGAACCGCGGACCCTCTGCTTGTAAGGCAGATGCTCTGAACCAGCTGAGCTATGCTCCCATTATTATCTTTACTCGGGTTAGAACCGCTGGACTCTTCCGTTTTAAGACGGAATGCGCTGAACCAGCTGAGCTTCCCTTTGATTTTTGGGACTGCAAAGGTATAGCTAAAAATCATTATTCCAAATTTTATACTATCAATTTCTTAAATATTTTTACAAAAAATATCTGCTCCGGTTTTGTTAAAGAAAGGTTTGAGATTTATTGGCTACACGCTGCTCATTTTGCTGGTTTCGGCCTGTATATTGGGGCTTACGGCCTATCTTATGCGCAATAGCATCGTGAAAATATTTGTAAACGAAGCCAATAAGAGCATCCAAGCACAAATATTTGTCGATAAAATATCGCTCGATTTCATCCATACTTTCCCTGAGTTTGCCATAGAGTTCAAGAACATTCGCATCGTAGAAACCGTGCCGGGCAGCACCAAAGATTTTGCCCGTGCAGAGCGGCTGTATTTCTCTTTTTCCATTTGGGACTTGCTCAATAAAAAATACAAAATCAAAAATTTATATTTAAAAGGGGCAAAAATTAACTTCAAAATATTAGAATCGGGAGCAAACAACTTCACCATTTTGAAAAAAGGCGAAGAAAGTACCCAAAAAGTTAAAATTGTGTTTAATTTAAAAGGCGTGAGGCTCGATGATGTAGACATTATGTTTGACGACAAACAACTCAAAAATACTTTTGGAGCGTATATAAAAAATGCCAAAGCTGATTTTAAGCTGATAGACGAAGACTGGGATATTTCTGTGATGGGGGAGCTTACTACTCATGTGGTGAAACTCAGAGATTGGGCTTTTTTCAAAGAAAAACCTGCTTTTTTAGAGAGCAAAATCATTTATTCTGCCAAAGACAAAACTTATAAAGTTACTAATTCGAGCTTAAAAGTGCTAAATGCTGATTTTGCGATCGAGGGAATATACAGAGATGGCAAAAAGCCTTTTGTTGACTTTAAATTTTCGGAACAAAACAGCGATTTTCAAACCATCATTTCTTTCCTTCCGCCCAAGTTCTCTGAGCCGCTCCAATACTACAAGAGCAAGGGCGATGTATATTTTTCTGGGATAGTGAAGGGGGAAATTTCTCGCCAAAAAAAGACGAGAATAAAAATAGATTTTGGGTGCAAAAATGCTTCTTTTTATCACCCGGAATATAAAGAAGGTGTAGAAAATGTGAGTTTCAAAGGGCTGTTTGACAACGAGCGAGAAAGCGATTTGAAAGCCGTATTTAGTCTTGATAATATAAAAGCGAGCTTAAATGAAAAAACTTTTGAAGGGAACTTCAATCTTATCAATTTCTATGACCCGTTCATCACGCTCGATGCAAAGTCTACAGTGGACGCAGGCTATTTTTTTAAAATATTTCCTAATGAGAATATAGAAAAAATAGAAGGCGAAGCTGCTTTTGATGTGAAATTCAAAGGCAGAATAGCCGATGCTAAAACCAAAAACTATGCTGCATTACACACAGAAGGCAATATTTCTTTGAAAAATATCAACTTGAAATCAAAGAAATTAAGATACGAAGTAAAAAATTTGTCGGGCGACTTTGAGTTTACCAAAACTGACCTTTCTGCCAAAAATTTTGCTTGCCAATTGGGCAGTTCTGACATCAAGGCAGATGGAAAATTTGTGAACATTATACCTTATATATTGTATCCCGGTTTGCACGACATTCAAATAGAAGCTACCACCACATCAAACTCTCTGAATCTTGACGAACTGCTATCTGCCCAGACCGATAGCTCCACAGAAAAATATAAATTTTCATTGCCATCGCACCTTAAGCTCAACCTTTCTTCAAAAATAGATAAACTAAAGTTCAACAGATTTAAACCAACGGCCATAGAAGGCAAACTCACGCTTTCAAACCAAAAACTGGAAGGGCAAGGATTGAAAATGGATATTGCAGGCGGAAAGCTAACCCTCGATGGCAGCATTATGATGCTCAAAGACAGTACTTTTGGCACTGAAACTAAGTTTAAGCTCGACAAAATGAAGATTGACAGCATTTTTTATATGCTCGATAATTTTGGACAAAATTTTATTACCCATAAAAATTTAAAAGGAACGATTAGTTCTGATGTTTCTGCACTGTTTATTTTCAATAAATACCTTGAAATAAACACTACTTCGCTGGTGGCAGAGGCACAAACAGTGATAAAAGACGGGCAATTGCAAAATTTTAAGCCCATGAAAAACTTGGCAAAATTTGTAGATGAAGAGGCTTTGGAAAATATTCGTTTTTCTGAATTGAAAAATACGATACAAATTGCAAAAAAATCCGTATTCATTCCCGAGATGGAAATAGCATCGAATATTACCAAAATGTCGGTGATGGGCACACATGGGTTTGACAATGAATTTGAATATCGGCTGAAAATCCCATTAAGAAATTATAAAAAGAAAAACAATCTGGAAGAACAACAGGCCATAGAGGGCAATATCTTCACAGGATTTTACTTGTATTTGATTATTAAAGGCAATCCTGATAATTTTAAGGTCATTTACGACAAGGCAGCCGTGAAACAGAAAATTAAAGAGCGTTGGAAAGAAGAGAAGGAAGAAATAAAAGAAATTTTTAAAAAAGATTACCAGAAAAAACAAATAGAAAAACAAAAAGCTGCCGAAGCCAGCGAAGATGAGTATTTTGATTTTTAATTCGCCACTGACACATACTTTGAAACCCTACTGCAAATTATTTTTAAGCGTATCGTTGTTTTTGCCCATAGCATTGTGCGCGCAACAAGATTGGCAATTGGCCAAGAGCAAAAATGGGATAAATGTTTACACCAAGTACTATAAATCTCACGGCCTCAAGCAGTTGCGGGTGGAAAGTACATTTACAGGTGTGAATCTACACACCATGTTTGCCATTTTCAAAGACTTGGACAGCACCCACATTTGGACAGCAAAGCTCAATCATGCCAAAAGTTTGAAAGAATATTCGCAAACCGACTATATAAACTATTTTTTAATAAATATTCCTTGGCCGCTTCGGAATAGAGATGCCATATTCAAAGTGCATGCTTCTTTCAATAAACAAGACCATAGTTTGCAGATCGAATCAAAAGCATTTCCCGAGTTTGCGGCTGAAAACGACACCTGTGTGCGTGTACGTGAAGCACATGCAGTATGGCGTTTTACTCAAATAGATAGTGGCATAAAGGTTCAAAGTAGCCTTTATGCCGACCCGAGAGGATTCCCCGGTTGGCTTGTGAATCTGTTTGTGACCGATGCACCCTACGAAACCATGTATCGTTTGCGCCAATTTTCTAAAAAGAATAAATATAAAAACGCTAAATTTGATTTCATAAGCGATTAGCGTCTCGAAAATGGCATTTGGCGATACAATAAATCATATTAAACATCAATTTGGAGAGAATATAGTAAAGTCTGTGCAGCAAGCCGATGGGCTCATGCCCATTTTGGTGATAGAAAAAACAGATTTACTAAAAGTATGTGAATATCTCTACACCTCTCCCGAACTCTATTTCGATTATCTTTCATGCATCACAGCCGTGGACAACGGAGCAGAAGCAGCTACTATTGACATTGTTTACAATCTGTACTCCATTCCTTTCGACAAGCACTTTTGTTTGAAAGTGATTTTGGAAAGAAACCCTTCTGAAAATGAAAATTTGCCCGAAATAGAAAGTGTTACCTCCATTTGGCGCACTGCCAATTGGCACGAGAGAGAGGCTTTTGACCTAGTGGGCGTAAAGTTTGTAAATCATCCCGATTTGAGGCGAATATTGCTGCCTGCCGACTGGGAAGGCCATCCTTTGAGGAAAGACTACAACCAACAAGAAATATATCATAGCATTAAAGTAGCTTATTAAAAAATGATAGCCGTAGAACATTATTTATTTTTATCAGCATTTTTGTTTTGTGCAGGTATAGCTATGGTGTTGATGAAAACAAACATTATCTTAATGCTGATGGGTGTGGAGCTCATTTTCAATGCTGCCAACCTCAATTTAATAGCTTTTGGCAGAAACGACCCCAATTTGCAGGGCCAAATTTTTACTTTGTTTGTGATAATGATAGCCGCTTGCGAAACGGCTGTGGCTTTGGCCATCATAGTGAATTTGTACAGACACTATAAATCCATTGACCCAACGCAAGCAGTGGAGCTGAAGGGGTAGCTAATTTACAAGCTTTTTAAACCAAACATTTACCTAAAATATGACCGATATCCTTATACTCCAAGAGCGAATTAAAGTCTCTGTGCTGATAGGAGAAAGCGATTTTAGGGAATTCAAATCGGCTATAGAAGGCAAACCCGACAGCAAAAAGCCCCGATTAGCCAAAAAAATATCTGAAGACATAGCCGAAGCCTTGGTTGCATTTGCCAACACCGATGGTGGCGAGGTGATAATAGGAATAGAAGACGACACTACCATTACGGGTGTTCCACACTCTGACGATGACATCGAAATGATGTTAAATGCTCCGTTCAGTCACGTGTATGAAGGGCAAGAGCTTCCGCTTGTTTACAGGCTGAAAACTCAAATTAATGACAAAACCATATTATTTTTTCAAGTAGACAAAGGCATTTCGGAGATTTATCAATTGCGTGACGGCAGGGTGATGCGTAGAAATGAAAAACGACAAACAGTACCTGCCGATATAAAAAAACTGCAATTTGATAAACAAGAAATAAAGTCGAGAGAATACGATCGCCAGTTTGTGGATGGAGCTACGGTGGCAGATTTAGATATTAATTTACTTCAATCGCTTGCCGATGGCTTTTTCAAGGGCTACACAGTGGAAAGATACTTGCAGCATTTGGGTTTGGCACAGTATGCCAGCAATGGTTTGAGGCTCACCAGAGCTGCTTTGTTACTATTTGCCAAAGATATTCAGCGATGGCATCCACGCTGTCAGGTGCGTTTTATAAGAATCAGTGGGAATGAATTATTAGCTGGAGAAAAATACAATGTAGTAAGCGATGAATTTGTCCAAGGCAATATTTATGAACTAATTTACAAGTCTTGGGAACAAATCAGGCCTTATTTGGCTTTAAAAACAGAACTTAGTCCTCAAACATCATTTGAACAAAAATTCAGCTACCCTGAAGATGCGTGTAAAGAAGCTTTATTGAATGCCATCGTTCATCGTGACTACAGTTCTGAGGGCAGAGGCATCGAAGTAATGATATTTAACGACCGCTTGGAAATAAAAAGCCCCGGAGCTTTACTTTCGGTAATCACCATAAAAGACTTAGAAGCCCTCGACAATAGGCACGAATCTAGAAATGCGAAAATTGCCTACACATTAAAAGTAAGCAAACTAATGAGAGAGATGGGCGAAGGAATAAAACGAATATTCACTTTATTTGAAGAAAATCATTTTCAGAAGCCCAAACTATATTCAAACACAGTATGGTTCACAGTTACGTTTTTCAACAAGCATAAGGCTGGTTGAACACATTTTCAAAAAAGTATTAAGCTGTAAGTGAAAGCACTCCCTACTACAAACAAATATCTTCTCAAATACAAATGGCGGCTTTTGCTTGGCATAGTGTTTGTGACTATTGCCAACATTTTTGCCATAGTGCCGGCTCAGGTAGTGCGAAACACCTTTGATTTGGTGAAAAACACCATTGACCTCTACTTTTTATTCAAAGGTACAGCCCACGAACAAGAAGTATACGCCTCTTTTACTTATAACATCGTGCTTTATGGCCTCATCATCCTTGGAATGGCTTTTTTGAGAGGCATATTTATGTTTTTGATGCGCCAAACCATCATTGTGATGTCTCGACTGGTGGAGTATGACCAAAAAAATGAAATTTACGCCCATTACCAGAGCCTTCCGCTTAGTTTTTACAGGCGAAACAACACGGGCGATTTAATGGCTCGCATCTCTGAAGATGTAGGGAAAGTTCGTATGTATTTTGGTCCGGCCATCATGTATGGTCTCAACCTCATCACCATGTCGGTGCTTTGCATTTCCATCATGCTTTCTATCAATGTAAAGCTCACGCTGTGGACACTGCTGCCATTGCCCATACTTTCGCTCACGATTTATTTTGTAAACAATATTATTGAAAAACGTTCGCTCGAAATTCAAAAGAGCCTTTCCGACATGTCTACTTTTGTGCAAGAGGCTTTTTCGGGGGTGAGGGTAATCAAGGCATTTGCCAGAGAAAATGACTCAGAACAAAATTTTTCTTTGCAAACCAACAATTACCACCAAAAACAAATGGCTTTGGCGAAAGTAAACGCCCTTTTTTCGCCTTCGGTGATGGCTTTGGTGGGTTTGAGTATATTAATAGTGGTGTATGTAGGTGGAAACGAAGTGATAAAAGGGAATATCACAGCAGGAAATGTAGCAGAATTTATCATGTATGTCACCATGCTCACGTGGCCGTTTACCTCTCTCGGTTGGGTATCGAGCATCATCCAACGTGCGGAGGCTTCGCAACAGCGCATCAATGAATTTTTAGAGACAAAAACCAACATCATATCTCGCCAAGACATTAAAACACCTATAGAAGGGCATATCCGTTTTGAAAACGTGGGCTTCACTTACCCCGATTCGGGAATAAAGGCACTGAAAAACATATCGTTTGAAGTGAAAAAAGGCGAAAGCATTGCTATTTTGGGCACTACGGGTTCAGGAAAGAGTACCATTGCCAATTTGATATGCCGATTGATGGACAGCGTCTCAGGACAGATTTATATTGACAATACACCCATTCAAAATTTCAATATCAAAACGCTTCGTAGTCATATTGGCTATGTGCCGCAAGACGTGTTTCTTTTTTCAGATACCGTTCGCAATAATATTGCCTTCGGAAGTGTAAAACTAAATGAAAGCGATATGCTGACTGCGGCTAAAAATGCCGATTTGTATAACACCATTCAGGAGTTTCCCCACAGTTTCGATACCAAGTTGGGCGAAAGGGGTATCACATTGTCCGGTGGGCAAAAACAAAGGCTTTCCATAGCCAGAGCTTTAGCCCGAAAGCCCGAAATATTGATTTTAGACGATTGCCTTTCTGCTGTGGACACCCACACCGAAAATACCATTTTACAAAACTTGCAAAATGTGATGGAAGGCTGCACATCGGTAATTATTTCACACAGAGTCTCTTCGGCAAAGTTGGCCGATAAAATCATACTTTTAGATAAAGGAGAAGTAGTGGAAGCAGGTACACACACTTCACTTTATGCGGAAAATGGCCGCTATAGAGAGATGTACGACAAACAAATGCAGACCGAGGAAGTAGATTAACCCCTTTCTCTGTTTTTGTGCTAAAATATTGGATTTTTACAATAAGATATTTAACAAAACCGTTCATTATCACGTAGTAAGTACAAAACAACATAAGCTATACCGATATGGAAACCATCAGCAAAACAGCCACCCGTGGGGGACATTTTTTAGTAAAAGAAGTAGCAGCAAACGATATTTTCACTCCTGAGGAGTTTAACGAAGAGCAATTGATGATTTCAGACATGGCCAAAGACTTTCTTGACAAAGAAGTGACGCCCAATCTGGATAGAATAGACAAACTGGAAGAAGGCTTAATGGCCAATTTAATAAGCAAGGCAGGAGAATTGGGGCTTCTAGCCTCTTCTGTTCCCGAAGAATATGGAGGTTTTGGGAAAGATTTTAACACTTCGCTGAAACTCACCGAAGCCATAGGAGCTGGACACTCTTTTGCAGTGGCCCTTTCGGCACATACAGGAATAGGTACTTTGCCAATTCTCTACTTTGGCACTGAGGCACAAAAACAAAAATACCTTCCCAAATTGGCTTCGGGCGAACTGAAAGCCTCTTATTGCCTCACAGAGCCGGGTTCGGGTTCCGATGCTTTGGCGGCCAAAACTAAAGCGGTATTAACAACAGATGGAAAATATTATGTTCTCAACGGTCAAAAAATGTGGATTACCAATGCCGGATTTGCCGATGTTTTCATCGTGTTTGCACAAATAGATGGCGATAAATTCACCGGATTTATCGTAGAAAAAGGTACTGAAGGGCTGAGCCTAGGAAACGAGGAACACAAAATGGGTATCAAAGGCTCATCTACTCGCCAAGTGTTTCTGCAAGATTGCAAAGTGCCTGCCGAAAACGTGTTGGGCGAAATAGGCAAAGGACACCTTATTGCTTTTAATATATTAAATATAGGTAGAATAAAATTGGCTGCCGCTGCCTTGGGTGCTTCTAAAAAAGTGGCTTCACATGCAGTAAAATATGCCAACGAACGCATTCAGTTCAAGCAACCGCTTTCTGCTTTTGGAGCTATACAATATAAATTGGCCGAACAAGCAATAAAAATTTATTCGATAGAATCTGCTTTATATCGTGCAGGCCACAACATACATGAAAGCGAAGAGTTTTTGAAAGCCAAAGGAAAGTCATACAACGAATATGTGTTGGGAGCGGCAGAAGAATTTGCCGTGGAGTGTGCCATATTGAAAGTGGCAGGCTCTGAGGCACTCGATTATGTGGCAGATGAAGGCGTACAAATATTGGGTGGCTATGGGTTTTCGGCCGATTACCCTATGGACAGGGCATACAGAGATTCACGTATCAATCGAATCTTTGAAGGTACAAATGAAATAAATCGCATGCTCATCGTAGACATGCTCATGAAGCGAGCCATGAAAGGCAAAATCGATCTTCTTGGGCCTGCTACTGCTGTTCAAAAAGAGCTGATGGCCATGCCCGAACCCGATTCAGGCGAGGTAACGTTATTTTCAGAAGAGCACAAGGCCATCAAAAACTTCAAAAAAACCATTTTAATGGTAGCCGGATTTGCTGCGCAGAAATACATGCAAGCCTTAGCACAAGAGCAGGAAATACTCATGAACATAGCCGATATGATTATTGACACTTATGTGGCTGAATCGGCTTTGCTAAGAACAGAAAAAATGGTGGGTGTGAAAGGTGAAGCTGCTTGCGAGGTGCAAATGGCCATTACACAAACACTTATTTTCGACACAGTGGATAAAATAAGCGTTTCGGCTAAAAATGCTATCAACTCTATGACCGATGGCGATGAGCAACGCATGTTGCACATGGGCTTAAAGCGATTTGCCAAATACAGCAACATCAACACCAAAGCCACCAGACGTAAAATAGCTGCCAAATTGGTCGAGGCAAACGATTATGTATTGTAATACCACAAAATAGCTTATTACTAAAAAAGGTCCTGATTTGAAGGACCTTTTTCGTTTTTCAATAAATAACAATTGGGCTTTTTGCTTTTGAACATACAAAATCATACTTTGTAGCTGCCAAAGAGTATAAAATACTCGTGACACATTAAACCTGTGGTCGGATTTTCAAAAATAGTGTTGTTTTTATTTTTTATACTGCTCTTTCAAGGCATGTTTGCTCAGGTAAACAACATAAGGAATAGAGCTAAAGACAATCAAAACGACAGAAATACAAATAGGACATTCACACCTCCGGCAAACAATAACTCAGGAAACAACAACACTTACACTCCATCTCCTCGCAGAACCGAGCCTTCAAATCCCAATAACAACTATCAGCCACGTAGGCAAGAAAACAACTACGATTGGTACTCTCGCCCATCCAGAACGAAAGAAGAAAACAACAATACAAATAACGAAAGAAGCAACAACACTTCGGCAGACTATATCCATACCGACCAAAGTTGCAACGATTGTAGCCAATGTTGCGTGGGAATAGAGGGATTTTTTAATGATTTTATCAAACATCAAGAGTTTCTTGTACAATCTAGGGTAGTAAACCCTAAGATATATTCGGCAGAATTTTTTGCTCTGAGTTCATACAATGCTTACTATGAGTCAAATGTATCAAGGCCGATGGCGTTTCCTCCCACGTTTTTATTTCAACCAAGATTGCGCCTTAATTGGGCTTTGTTGTCTACCGAACTGAGATACAGCAATTTGTATACCCACAAACAGGGCGAATATGAAACCACTGATTGGCAAATGTTAATATTGAATTTGGTCTCAAAACGTGAATTTTATTTAAGAATAGGTTCCGGATTTATGTACGAAAAGTTCACCAATACTTATTACAACGAGCACAGTCTGTCTACAGAAATACTTCTCGACAGGAGATTGAGTGGCGTATTCGATTTTAGATTTTCGCATGATAGGCAAACCCAAATATTACCCCGAATGGAAAGTGGCATTAGGTTTAATTATAAGTTAGTGCAAGGAAATTATATAGACCTGGACTACACCGTAGGTTTTCAATATCAAAACTACTACCAAACCGACAGGCTCTATTTGCTACAAACAGGATTTGTATTTATGGTACATTAGCGTTTTTTAGTTACCTATTTTTTGATATAAAAATTGTAATCTCTCTACAACCTCCCCTTTAGCATTTCTACATCTTTGTCATACACGTTATTTGCCCAATTTACGTAGATTCCGGTCATCACCCATGCCAAAATGATAAGGCCGAGGCCGCATACGATTCCCCATGATAAACTAGGAGCGATTTTCACCGCAAACAGTTCTTTATTAAAGGCCACTATTAATATAAAGCCGAAATATGCAGCCAATATTACCATGGACATAATTATGGAAAATGTCCAACGCTTTTTCACAAAGGCTTTAAACTCGGCAGAAGAAATGATGGGGTGTACTTTCATAGTGGGTATGGTGGTTATTTTTGGTTTATACAAATATCACCGAAGTTAAATCAAATTTGTTGTTATTGAATAAGTTTTAGCTCAAAATCATCTCAATATCCTCTTTGCTGAGTGATTTTACGAAGCTTTCTTCGTTGGAGATGAGTTCTCCAGCCAGTGCTTTTTTCTTTTGCTGGAGTTGAAGTATTTTTTCTTCCACAGAATTTTTAGTAATGAATTTATAAGTGAAAACAGTATTTTTTTGTCCTATGCGGTGTGCTCTGTCCACGGCTTGGGCTTCCGCAGCAGGATTCCACCAAGGGTCGAGGATAAACACATAGTCGGCAGCAGTGAGGTTTAGCCCCACGCCTCCTGCCTTGAGCGAAATGAGAAATATTTTTATATCGTCCGATTGCTGAAAGTCTTTTACCTGTTCCTGTCTGTCGCGGGTGCTACCGTCTAGGTAGGCGTAGGAGATGTTTTTTGAATCGAGATAGCCCCTGAATATATTCAGATGCTTCACAAACTGACTGAAAACCAGCACTTTGTGATTTTCTGAAATGGCCTCCTCCAGCATATAGGTCACGTCTTCCAGCTTTCCTGACCCCCCCTCGTAATTTTCGTCTACCATGCCCGGATGATTGGCTATTTGGCGCAGCTTGGTGAGCCCTTGCAAAAGCATGATCTGCTGCTGAGCCACAGCACTGCCTTCGGTTTCTATTTCCAGTATTTTGTTGCGGAAATACGATTTTGTTTCTTCATACAGCTTTTCTTGCTCTGCGTCCATGTGGCAATAGCGCACAGATTCTATCTTTTCGGGCAGGTCTTTGGCCACTTGTGTTTTTTGTCTGCGCAGAATAAATGGCTTGATGAGAGTATACAGCTTTTTACTTTTTTCAGCATCGCCCTTTTTTTCTATGGGGTTCAAAAACTCTTCTCTGAAAAACGATTGGCTGCCGAGCAAACCCGGATTGATAAACGACATTTGGCTCCAAAGGTCTAGTGTGGAGTTTTCTATAGGCGTACCGGTGAGTATTAGCCTATAGCGGGAAGAAAGATTTTTTACCGCCTTTGATGTGCCCGAACTTGGGTTTTTTATGGCTTGCGACTCGTCCAAAACCACATAGTGAAAGAAAAATTTTTCTATCAATTCTTCATCGAGCCTCACGATGCCATAGGAAGTAATTACCAAATCATATTGATTGAATTTCTCTATGTTTTTGTTTCGTAAAGTGCCTGTATATATGTGTATTTTGAGTCCGGGGGCAAATTTGCGTGCTTCCAGTTCCCAATTGTAGATGAGCGAAGTAGGCACTACCAACAGCGATGTATTTCTTTTGGCTTCGTCTTCGTTTTTTTGCGATAATAAAAAAGCTAATGTCTGCACCGTTTTTCCCAAACCCATATCATCGGCCAAGCAACCGCCAAATTTGAATTTGTTCAAAAAGTGCATCCAGTTGTAGCCTGCATATTGGTAGGGACGGAGTTCTCCTTTGAAGTTTTTTGGTAACGGCACTTCTTCTATGTCGTCAAACTCTTTGAGCCTTTGCAGCTTGCGGCTCATGGTGACCCTTGCCAGGCTTTCTTCGCCCAGCTCCTGCACCAGTGCCACATGGTGTTTTTTCAATTTGAGGCCGTTTTCGTCACCACTGTCCATGAAGGCAAACAGCTCTGAATATTTGGTAAACCACTCATCGGGAATCACGGCTATTTCCCCGTTGGGCAGCTTAAATTCTCTTTGTTTTTTTAATATTAAATCTTTGAGATAATAAAAAGGCACTTTGTAGTCGCCAAATTGCACTATGGCTTTAATATCGAACCAATCTATGTTTTCATTGATTTCGATTTCTATTTTTGATGTTCCTGTAAAATAGCGTTTGTTGTCTTTTGGGTTTTGTTTGATAATAAAGCCTTGCGCTTCTAGAGCACTTTGGTGCATTGCCATCCACGAAAACGATTCTGCTTTCGACATCACTCGTTTGGCATTTTTCAGCTCAAAGCCTATCGATTTCAAAAAGTTGATTTTTTCTTTTTCCCATACCAAATCGCGCTTGATTTTGTAAAACGAGGGTGTATCGTTTTGTGGTTCGTAGCGCACTATGGTAGGTTCAGGTTTGTCGCAGGGGAAATATTCGCTTCCATAACCAAACTGAAGCTCAAACACCAGTTTTCCTTCTTCCTGTTCATCAAATTCTGCTGTATTTGCTCCAAAAAGTGTGGGTGTACTGCTCACTGTTTGCAGCTCGGTAAACAGCAGTTGGGCTACGGGCTGTGCTTGTTCTACTTTTATTTCAAAGCCTTTGGCATATACATCAAACGAGGCCACCAGATTTTTACCAAACTTGGTGAAAAAATCGGTTTCGATTCTGCGCGGTATTTCTATAAATTTTTTGAAAAGAAAAGGTTTGAGTTTTGCGCCTTCCACTTCTTTTTCAAATGTATAAATTTTGTCTTCACACAGCATCCAAGCGGGTTTGTTGCAAATGATTTTGGCATTTTTATACTGAAAATCTACTTTGTAGCCATGGTGTTTAATGGTGGGTAAGTAATGGGTGTTTTCTTCGTTTCTGTAAAAGTGAAAAAGCACGGTGGCTTTGTCTTCTTCCACGGTGACTTCACGCCACGTAGGCTCGCCATCGCTGCCCATGATGAACACCCGCTTGCCATAGAGCAGCTCCATTATTTGGGCTTTGTATCGCTCCAAGTAGTTTTCTATGAGGTCTTGAAGGTCTTCGTTTCCTTTGTTTTTATCGTATATTTTTAGGAAAAAATCGTTTGGCTTTAACTTTTTCTCGCCAAATTTTTGGTAAATGGCTTCGGGCTGAATGGCATCGATGAGTTTGACGAGTTGATAGTCTTTTTCATCGAGCCCTCCGGCAAATTCTTTGGCATTTTTTGAAGACACAGACTGGTGCTGTAGCGTGAGCTTGCCCAAAGTATTGACTTGCACCACATAGGTTTCAAACAAAAAGCCTAAAAGCTCATGCTCAAGCAGCGAATAAATGACTTCAAACGGTTGTGTGGTAGATACTTTCATAAGTAACACAGAAAAAACCTATTTGTACAAACATGGGAGAAATCAAATATTGCTCAATGCCATGCCATACAAACAAGAAAAAACTCTGTAAGCTACTGAAAAAAACGGGTAGGTGAAAAAAATTTTTATGGGAAAATAAAAAGGCCCATTTCGGGCCTTTTTTAAAAATTCATTTCTTAAGCTGATTTTACATCTTTATCTTCTGAATCCCTTCTGCCAAAACCATGCTCTTTCCTTCCCAATAAAAAGTAGCTTCTAAGCCTTTGGGGATGGTAATTTCTCCTTCTACCGTTTTTTCGCCTGTTTTCTTTAATTTTATATTGACAAAGCCAAACTTGTGGGTGTAGGTGGCTTCTATATTTTTATTTTTACCAAAATCGGGGGCAATGGTCATTTTTGTAAAACCTTCGTTGGCAGGGCGAATACCACATATCACATGAAAATAGGCGTATGCCGGGCTTGTACTCCACGGATGAGCCTCCGAGCGTTGCTTCACAGGGCGCTCCGGTGTGGTACTCATGCCTAATTTTATCATGTTCTCGTCCCATAGTCGCAATACCTCGTCAAAATATACACCCGCACCTTGTCCTGCTTCTGCTAAGGCGTTGAAAAAGTTAAATCTGTAGTAATAGCCTGCTTCGTTAATGTAAGAGGTGTCTTTTAATATTTTGGCTATTACCTTCACTTGATTTTCTTTTTCTACCAATCGGGTGTTGATGGCCATGATATTTGGTCTTTGGTCGAAGTAGGTTTTGGCAGGGTCTTCAGCATATATGCCTTTCTGTGCATCAAAAAACAGGTTTTTTACGGTTTTCTTTAGCTCTTCCGCACGTTTTTTACATTTTTCTGCTTCGTAGGGCATGTCGATGTAGGTGTAAATGTGGGCTGCATTTTCCAAGGTGTAAATGTAGTGTAGTGTAACCACGGCCGAATTGCCCTCACGACTGGTAGGGGCTACGCCACCCTTGTCTGATAGGGTTTTTTTATCGTAATACCAATCTACAAAATAGCTACCTGCCGGCTCTCCGGGTATTCCGTTTTGATTCAAGTTGTTTTCAAACCAAAAAAATGTAGCATACAGTCCGGGAACAAACTGCTTTATGAACGCTTTGTTTCCAAAATACATCATGTAGTCATGTATCATGTCTATCCATATCAAAGAAAAGGTAGGGTGAACAAAAGTAGCCCTCAGTGGATAACAGCTGGTGATGTTTCCATCGGGCATGCGCGAATAGTTAAACATTTCTATGGCATTTTTCAAATAAAGCGAGTCGCCTGTGAGGGCTACAAGTGTCATGGCATGTACACGCGAGTCGCCTACATATTGCATTTGCTCATAGTATGCATCGCTCACCAAGTTGTCTTGCGTACACAAAGAGGCGGTGCGCCAGCAAATATCCATCACTTTGTCATACAGCGGATTGTCAGACTTAAAGCGTGAAGTCATTTGCAAAGGCGACAAGGCAGACAAATTGTAATAATCGTCAATAGTAAGTGCCTCTGATTTGGTTTCTACATCGATTTGCACAAATCTAAAACTTCTGAACCAAGTGGTTTTATACACCCGTTGTGTGCCGCCATCTGCTATGAAAATATCTTTTATCCCCACGATTGATTTGTTGTTGATATCGTTTCGATTTCCTTTTTCTCTGTTTTTATCATACAAATTCTCGGCATAACAAAGCGATATTTTGGCCTCTTTTCCGCCCGACAACACCAATTGGGGATAGCCCAAAGTCAGCACTTTATTATCAATCAAAAACGAACACTTGGTATTGGCCGGAATGGTAAGCTTGCTTTCTCCTTTTAAAAATGTGGGAGGTACACTGGTATTGGTGCTGCGCCCCACAGTAGGGAAGCGCTGAACAGATACTACTTGCAAAGGTGTATTTCTGGGCTGTAGTACCCAGCCAAAACCGCCTGAATTTGAAACACCGGCACACCATTTGGCTGTTTTCCATTGGCTGTCGTCATAATCGGTGGTTTCCCAGCCCCAAGGGTGTTTGTTTCCATACACACTGTCAGCAGGATTGCTGGCATAAAATCCACCGATGATGTCCACGGCATACATCCAATTGGGGTGATTGGGCCTAATGGCTCTGTTGTAATATGTTTTCCACGTTTTATCTTCACTATTGATTATTTTCTCACGGTCGCTGTAGCCATTGAGCATAAAAGCACTTTTATGGCTGATGATGCCATAAAATTTATCCAAACCATAATTTACCACCTCAGCAGCAACCGAATTTTTTCCGGTTTTTAAAAACGGGGCTATGTTAATCGTTTCATATCGCCAGTGGCGCACATCCGAAAGCTGAGGACCATACGATATTAATTTGCCATTGATATATAAATAATATCTGTTATCGGCAGATACATTTATGATAAAACTATCAGGAACCACATCAATATTAAATGTTTTGCGGTAGAGCGAAACATTGTATTCGCTTTGGTGAATGTCGGGGTTGGTTATCCAGTAGCAATTCCATTTTTTAGGAACATATTTGGCTTGGGGAACATTTAGCTCGGTAGCAAACGGAATAACTTGGGAAAATGCTGAAAACGAAATTATTGCAACAAGAAATAAAGAAAAGTGTTTTTTCATTGATATGGTTAGAAATTAAATATGAAAAACTGTGAGTAGCGCAGTAATAGAATTGCAAAATAAATACATATTAGCTACATAACAGAAATAAACCTCTATAAAATATTATTTTTCTAATAAATCTTATTTACATTTAATGTTAATAAACTATATACAACCAATGAAAACGCTTTACTCATTTGTTATAATTTGTGTGTGTGTGCTAGTTGTGTCTGCACAAGATATATATAAGTTAAAATCCTCAAAAATTAACTTTTTTGCGGGAACACCCTTGGAAGACATAGACGCAAACAATACAAAAACCACCAGTTTTTTGAATATTAAAACAGGAGAAATCACCATAAGTATTCCCAACAAAGAGTTTGTTTTCAAGCGTTCGCTTATGCAAGAACACTTCAATGAAAACTATATGGAAACGGCAAAATATCCCAAAAGTGAGTTTAAAGGGAAAATTAAAGATATAGAGTCGATAGATTTTACCAAGACAGAACCTATTACAATAGTGGTTGAAGGCATGCTCACTGTGCACGGAATAGCCAAAGAACGCAGCATTGAGGTTACTTTGAAAAATAACGCTCAACTTATAGAGGGTGTTTCCAAATTTGTGATACCTTTATCAGACCATAACATAAACCGTCCACAAATATTGTGGGAAAAAATAGCCGAAAACGTACAGGTTTCGGCAACATTTACCTATGAACCGTATAAAAAATAATTTTTTTGCTTCACTCATGGTGCTGGGTGTGGCAAGTCATGCTCAAAACTTGGATTCGCTCATGCAAGCCGAGTCTAAGCCTGAGAAAACATTGATAACAGCTACCTTTAAAGGTACTAAAATCGTAAACGGCCATTCGGTCGAATCTCCTTCAAAAGGAGTGCTTCAATTAATGTTTTTACACAGGTTTGGTCCGTTAAACGAACCTTTGTACGATTTCTTGGGCATGGACCAAGCTACCATACGCATAGGATTGGACTACGGTATTACCAAAAACTTGGCTGTGGGCGTGGGGCGAAGTACTTTGCAAAAAGCCTATGATTTTTATGCCAAATATAGAATACTTACCCAGTCAAAAGGCTATAGAGCAGTGCCTGTAACGGTGTCGATAGTGGCAGCTACTGCCGTAAACACTGAAAAAAAACAATTTGACCCTCTTTTGACCTACTCTGAAACAGGTTTGCACAGGCTCTACTACACAGCACAATTGTTAGTAGCCCGAAAATTTGGCGAAAGCCTTTCTATTCAAATCATGCCAACGGCTATCCACCGAAACTTGGTAGACAATCTTGACCAATCAAACACCATTTATTCTTTAGGAGTGGGGGGAAGGGTAAAGCTCACTAAGCGTTTCGCATTAACAGGTGAATACTATTTCACTCCTGAAAATCAGCTTGGCAAAGGGTTTTACAATCCTTTGGCTTTGGGTTTTGATATTGAGACAGGCGGACATGTTTTTCAAATTCATGTCACCAACACTTCGGGGATGATAGAACACCACTTTATAGGTGCTACCAACACTGATTTTTTTGATGGAAGCACTTCTGTAAGATTGGGCTTCAACTTCTCAAGGGTATTTACCATAGTGAGAAGTGATAAAGGCAAAAACGCCTGGTGATAAACATTGTGTGCTATACCTTTCTTTCAATATCGAAGTTTTCGAGCAAATCAGATACTTTTTTTACAAAAGAGCCGCCCAATGCACCATCGATGATTCGGTGGTCGTAAGAGTGTGAAAGAAACATAAAGTGGCGTATGCCTATGGTGTCGCCATAGTCGGTTTCTATCACAGCCGGCTTTTTTCTGATGGCTCCGGCAGCCATAATGGCTACTTGCGGCTGCACAATTACCGGTGTGCCCATCACATTGCCAAAACCGCCAATATTTGAAAGAGTGTAGGTGCCATCAATCATATCTTCTGGCTTCAATTTGTTGTTTCTTGCCTTTTTAATCAGTTCATTCACATATTTGGTAAGGCCGGCTATATTGTAGCGGTCGGCATTTTTCACCACAGGCACTATCAAGTTTCCGTCTTGCAACGCCACAGCCATACCTATATTAATGTCTTTTTTTACAATGATTTTATCGCCATCGATAGATGAATTTACCAAAGGAAATTCTTTCAACGCTTTGGCTATGGCTTCAATGATAAGTGGTGTGTAGGTAATGCCTTCGCCCTCTTTGCGCATAAATTCATGCTTGATTTTATTGCGCCAATACACCATATTGGTCACATCTGCTTCTACAAACGAAGTCACGGTGGCCGAAATTCGCTGCGATTCTATCATGCGTTGGGCTATGATTTTACGCATCCAGTCCATTTCTATAATTTCGTGCTCGCCTGAGTATGACACAGCAGGTTTTACTTGTTGTGCGGCTTGCTCAATGGATTTTTCGGCTCCTTTAGCTGTTATTTCTTGTTCTTGCTTGGGTTTAGCCTCTTGTACTGCTTCTTGTGTCGAAGCAGAAGGTGCAGATTCTATTGTTTTTCCTTCTTTTTTGGCCTCCAGATAAGCCAAAATATCATTTTTAGTGACTCTGTTATCTTTGCCTGTGCCGGGTATGCGCTCCAGTTCTTGCATACCTATGCCCTCTTCTTTGGCAATGTTGAGCACCAAAGGCGAATAAAAGCGACCCGGCTGCGGTTCTGCCAAGGGCTTCACATAGGTCTTGCTAATCGATTCTATTTGTTGACTGATGTTTTCTGCTATGCTTTTGGTTTCTGTCTCTGCTTTCGAAGTGGCAGTTTGTTGAGAAGCTCCAGTAGCAATTATGGCAATGGGGGCTCCGACTTTGGCTATTTCTCCCTCTTTTACCAAAATTTTGTGCAATATGCCTGCCTCTACCGAAGGCACTTCTGTGTCCACCTTGTCAGTAGCCACTTCCAGCACCGATTCATCACGCTCTATTTTGTCACCTTCCTTTTTAAGCCAACGTATCACACTCGCTTCTATGATGCTTTCGCCCATTTTCGGCATTACCAGTTCCACCAAACTCATAATCAGAATTGTAAATTTTGAATTGAAGCTTTAAAATTGTAATATCTTGGCAAAGATAATTGTAAACCGCAAACACATAACCTATAATCAGCAACTATTTTGAAACTTCCCCTCACCGTCATCGTCCTCACTTTTAACGAAGAGAAAAATATAGAAGCTACGCTATCGGCTGCGAAACAACTCACCGATGACATACTCTTGGTAGATTCATATTCTACTGACAACACTTTAAACATAGCTCAAAATCATCAAGTACACATTATTCAAAATAAATTTAAGACTCACACGCTTCAGTGGAAATATGCGTTTGAAAACAACCCGTTTGAAAATGAATGGATTTTGGCACTCGATGCAGACCAAGTGGTTTCTCTTGAATTGGCCAACGACATTTATTCAATATTTAAAAATGGGCACAAAGCAGACGGATATTTTATTAACAGAAAAATGTATTTTTTAGGTCGATGGATTCGTCATGGAGGATATTATCCGCTCTATATGCTCAAAATGTTCAGAAAACAATGCGTCTATCTCGATGAAGGAGAACTGATGGAGCATCATTTTTACCTAAACGGGCAAACAGCTAGACTAAAAGGCTTCATAACAGAGGCCAATAAAAACGAAACACTGGAATTTTGGCTCAATAAACACATAAAATATGCCAAACTGCAAGCCACAGAAGAGGCATCAAATCTAAAAGACACGGTAAACAGAGGTAGCTTGTTTGGCGATGTAGCTGCTCGTAAGCTATTCATTAGAAAACGAATTTGGGAGAAAATGCCCTTATTTGCTCGTCCATTACTCTATTTTATTTACAGATATATATTTCTGCTTGGCTTTTTGGATGGTAAACAAGGCCTGATTTTTCATTATCTACAAGCCTTTTGGTATAGATTTACAGTAGATTCATTAATTTACGAAATAAAAAACAATGCAAAAAACTGACCTATCGCTTTATGACAATGCTTGGTTCAATCCGGGCGGAAATGCATTGAAAAGATGGCTGTGGTACATAATCAATGCCTTGGTTTTCAATTCGTACTTTGTGCCGATAAGTGGTCCTAAACGAATGATCTTGAATATGTTTGGAGCAAAAATAGCCAAAGGGGTAGTGATAAAGCCGAAAGTAAACATCAAATATCCTTGGCATTTGCATATAGGTGAAAATACATGGATAGGCGAAGAAGTGTGGATAGACTGCCTTACCACAGTAAAAATTGGGGCTAATTGTTGTCTATCTCAAGGCGCAATGCTGCTTACCGGCAATCACGATTATACCAAAACGGCTTTTGACCTCATGGTAAAGCCCATAGAGCTTGAAGATGGTGTCTGGATAGGAGCCAAAGCTGTAGTTTGTCCGGGGGTGATTTGCAAAACACATTCAGTATTAAGCGTAAGCTCTATCGCTACAAAATCGCTGGAACCCTACACCATCTACTGTGGAAACCCTGCCGGAGTGGTTAAAAGTAGGAATATTGTCGGCAGTTAATAAGATTTTTAGGTTCGACTACAAAATGTGGTCAAACCGTGCAAGGTTAAAAAATAGAACCAAACAAAGATTGTTTCTAAACTTCTATTATCGGACGACTCTTTTGTTTACAAAATCATCAACTAATTTTTCTGCTTGCAAGAGGGCTTTGTCTTCCTCAAAATTTTCCAGTTGAATATCAAAATCTTTGGCATAGCCTATTTCATATTGGGCTTTCTCTAAACGTCTGCGAATTTTTTCATCAGAATCGGTAGCTCTTTTTCGAAGGCGTTCTTCCAATGTTTTTAAGTCTGGGACTTTTACAAATATTGCTAAAGCATTTTCCCCAAAGTGCTTTTTTAAATTTAGACCCCCTTTTACATCCACATCGAAAATAACATGTTTTCCCGAAGCCCATATTCGTTCTATTTCCGACTGCAAAGTGCCATAAAAGTCGCCACCATACACTTCTTCATATTCGGCAAACTCTTTATTTTCAATTTTTTTCTTGAAATCTTCGGGCGAAATGAAATAATAGTCTTTTCCATGAACCTCTGTGCCTCTGGGCAAACGCGAAGTGGCAGAAATAGAAAAATCAAGATATGGTAATTTTTTAAGCAAATGCCTCACTATGGTGGTTTTGCCCGAACCCGATGGTGCAGAAAATATAATGGCTTTTCCTTTCATTGGTAAAATTAGCTTCTCTTTTTATTAAAAGTGATTTTAACATTATAAGCCCGAAGCCACGGCTTTTGTTAAACGAGCCCAAAAATCCGAAAAATATTTAGTCAATCGAATATTTTTTTGATATTACTTAAACTTAAACCGACCGATTATCAAAAATGGAGTGGTTAAGGATAGGCAAAGAAAGTAGCTTTTGATAGCTTTTAGAGGCCAATCCTTTCTCTAAATGTGGTAAATGGCGCACGCCATGGCAGTCTGTGCCTACAAAATCTACCATTTTCTGCTCTATGAGCCATTCGGCCATTTTCTGAGGTTGCTCGCCATAATAGCCCGAAAGCGAATTGATATTCAATTGAAAAAACACATCTGTACCATACATTTTTTCCAGCTTGCTTTTATGCCCAAAACAATAGGCATATCGCTCGGGATGTGCCAAAATGGGTTTATAGCACCTGTTTCGCATTTCAAATACTATTTCTGTAAAAAAAGGCGACTCTATGCTATGCGATGTTTCAAACAACACATAATTATCGCCAAAAGTAAGTATGCTTTTGTTTTTATTGAGTTTTTCGATGAATGTTTCGTCCAAATAATATTCGGCAGCGATGGCAACTTTCATTTGTGGGTAAGTTTGCACCGCCACCGCCTTCAGTTCGTTGAAATAGGAAATTAATTTTTCTTCCTCGTTTGGAAAAATATCGCTCTTGATGTGAGGTGTAGTCACTATATTTTCCACTCCCCACTCGTGAAGCTGTTGCAATACTTGCTTGGTTTCATCCCACGATTTCACCCCGTCATCTACTCCGGGAATGAGGTGCGAGTGAAGGTCGGTTTTAAAAAAATAGTCGGCAGTTCGGTTTTCTGCCTTCTTAAACTTATCGAGCAAGCCCATGTGTATTATAAGCTTTTTATCAACTCCTCAAATGTCGGCAAAATTTTGTCTTTGTCCGATACATTTGGGTTTTCAATTTGCCAATCTATTTTCAAAGTAGGGTCGTTCCATACGATGCCTCCTTCAGAAGCTTTGTCGTAAAGATTGGTGCATTTGTAGTGAAAAATAGTTTCTTCAAACGTGGCAAAGCCGTGGGCAAATCCTTCGGGTACATATACCATGTTTTGGCGTTTGTCATCGAGGATGAAAGAAGCCGTCTCGCCAAAAGTTTTTGAGCCTTTGCGAATATCTACCACCACATCTATACATCGGCCTTTGATTACTCTCACCAGTTTTCCTTGAGCAAAAGGGGCTTTTTGAAAATGCAAACCCCTGAGTACTCCTGCTGTAGAAAATGATTGATTGTCTTGCACAAAGTCCATATCCAAACCTTGGGATGCAAACACTTTTTTACTGTACGATTCAAGGAAAAAACCTCTCTCATCGTTAAAAATTCGGGGAAAAATCTCTACTAGACCCTCGATATGTGAAAATTTGAATTCCATTTATTGTATTAGAAAAATGTATTAGTGATTGTAAAAAGCTTAAAAAAATTATTAATAACTAAAATCCAAGTCGCTGTTTTTTTGCAGCAAACACACTGCGTAGGCATTTACGCCTTCTTTGCGACCCACATAGCCCATCATTTCGTTTGTAGTGGCTTTGATTGAAATATCTTCAGCCTTGATATCCATCGTTTCAGCCAATACTTTTTGCATTTTTTCTATATGTGGGTTGATTTTTGGCTCTTCCAGAACCAAAGTAGCATCTATATTTCCTATCTCCCAGTTTTTTTCACGCACCATTTTGCAGGTTTCTTTCAGCAATATTTTACTGTCGATATTTTTCCAGCGTGGGTCACGGTTTGAAAAGTGAAAACCAATATCGCGCAGGTTGGCCGCCCCCAATATGGCATCGCAAATGGCATGGATAAGCACATCGGCATCGGAGTGGCCCAGTGCGCCCTTGCTATGCTCCAGTTTTATTCCGCCCAACCACAATTCACGGCCCACCACCAGCTGGTGTGTGTCAAAGCCCATTCCTACTCGTATTTTCATTGCTCAATTTGATATTAAGAAATTAAAAATAGTCAAGATTTTCATTTGCTACTGTTTGGCATAGTACATCACGGAACTGTTATTCTCGGTGAGGTACTTTTTGCCTGTGTTAATGATTGATTCTGTAGTGACTTTTTGAATCAACGCTCCCTCTTTATTTATCAGCTCTGCATCGCCCAAATTTACCGAAAATGCCAAATTCATGGCCCTGTTCAATAGCTCTACTTCCGACAGCACTATGGTTGCTTCAGCCTGATTTTTCACCTTTTGGGTTTCATTTTCATCCAAATGTAGCAATGTATTGCCAATAATAGTATCGATTTCTGCTTCTGCCTTATCAAAAGAAATGCTATCGTTCATTTTGCCTTCCACTACGAACAGCCCGGCATCTATCGAGCCCGTGACATAAGCGTTGATGCTTGTGAACATTTTTTTGTCTTTCACCAAGCTTTGGTATAGCCTTGATGATTGACCTCTGCCCAGAATATCGCTGAATAAGTCTATTGCATAATAATCGGAGTGCATACGCTCAGGTATGTGCCAAGTTTTGTAAATACCATTCATGGGCACAGAAGCCTTTGTTTTCAAGGTTCTTTTCTCGGTTTGTGGCTGCTCCTTAGGAAGATTTCTATGCTTTTTAGTTTTTGCGGCTATGGGGTCAAACCATTTTTCGCTCAATTTTTTCACTTCGTCATATTTCACATTTCCTGCCACTACCATAATGGCATTGGAAGGAATATAATAAGTGTAGAAAAAATCTTTCACATCGTTCATAGTGGCATTTTCGATGTGGGCTATTTCTTTACCTATGGTAGCCCATCGGTAAGGATGGGTTTTATAGGCAAGCGGGCGTAGTTTTAGCCACACATCGCCATAGGGCTGGTTTAGGTAGCGTTGTTTAAACTCTTCTATCACCACCTTTTGCTGCACATCGAGTACACGCTGCTCAAACGAAAGCCCCATCATGCGGTCGCTTTCGAGCCAAAACGCTGTTTCCAGATTTTCAGCAGGAAGGGTGATGTAGTAATTGGTGAGGTCGGGCGATGTGAAGGCGTTGTTTTCTCCGCCTACTTTTTGCAGCGGAGTGTCATACGATGGTATGTTGGCAGAGCCGCCAAACATGAGGTGCTCAAACAGATGAGCAAAACCCGTTTTGTTGGGGTCTTCATCTCTGGAGCCTACATCGTAAAGTATGTTCATCACGGCCATGGGTGTAGAATGGTCTTCGTGTACGTATACCTGCAAGCCATTGGCCAATGTGAAATTTTTATATTCTATCATAGATTAACGTGTGTCGATATATTGAATATGTAACAAAAAAACCTTTGCCAAAGTTGACAAAGGTTTTGGGAAATTACTTTTTATAGTGGAGGATAACGGAGTCGAACCGATGACCTCTTGCATGCCATGCAAGCGCTCTAGCCAGCTGAGCTAATCCCCCTTATATTTTTTGGGACTGCAAAAATACGAGTTTACTTTTAATTCTATAATTTTTTTTCAGAATTAATGACAAGCAAGCGAGTGAATAATGCCCGATTTCAATAAAAATTTAGAAATTAGGCAGAACGGATAATTTTTCTACCTTTGCCCTATGTGCAGGCGCAAAGTGTAATCAATTACATTCGAAATATATGTTTTCAAAAATCAAGGAAAATATTGAGGGCTACATAGAAACACGCATAGAGTTGGTAAAGCTCGATGTGGAGGAAAAAATGACCTATGCCATCGTGAAAATGGTGAAACTGATGATTTTTGGGTTTGCTTCGGTACTTTTCCTTTTGTTTTTGAGCATAGCTGTGGCGCAAGCACTGAATACATGGCTCGATAGCCGATTTTGGGGCTATATGATAGTTGCATTTTTTTATTTGGCTGTCTTATTAATTTTATATTTTTACAAAGACAACGAGAGCCTATATCAAAACTATTTTTCTAAGAAAAAAAACCAAAGCCTATGACCACCAACACCGAATTAGAAGTGAAGCGCAATGCTTTGGTGAAGCAGAGCAAGCAATATGAAGAGCAAATAAACTTAGAGGTTGAAAGCTTGAAAGACAAAGCCATAGACATGGGCAAATATGCGCTAGTGGCGGGAGGAATTGCGGTGGCGGGTTACTTTGTGGTAAAATTTATATTTAATATAGTAGTTTCAGACGATGAAGAAGACGAAAAGCCTGCTCAAAAAATTATACATTTACCCGTAGAGCACGGCACATCGCTGCCCTACATACGCGAAGCCAAAGAGCAACCACTGGTGGTGAAGCTGATAATGAGTGCGATAGCCACCTTTCTACTCTCTATAGCCAAGCAAAAACTCACCCAATTTCTGGAAAAAATATATGCCAACGAGGCCGACAAAAATTCTACCCCTGCTGCTTGATAAAAAAGCAAAAGGAGAAAAAATGTTTGCCGTACTCATCGACCCCGACAAAGCCGATGAAAAACATTTGGCAGAAGTAGTGGCACTATCTAAACAACATTCAGTAGATTTTTTCTTCGTGGGTGGCAGCCACATCACCACACAACATTTGGCGCGAGTAGTGAGCTATTGCAAAGCCTACTCGTCTATTCCTGTGGTACTGTTTCCCGGAAATTCATCGGGCATAGACGAGGGAGCCGATGCCTTGCTTTATCTTTCGCTGCTTTCGGGCCGCAATCCTGAATACCTGATAGGAAAGCATGTAGCCAGTGCCTCAATGCTGAAAAATTCTTTATTGGAAATAATCTCTACTTCATATTTGCTCATAGATGGCGGTCGACAAACTACGGCATCGTACATCAGCGGGACTATACCCATTCCGAGCGACAAGCCTGAAATAGCCGCATCCACAGCTTTTGCAGGGCAGCTCATGGGCCATCATATAGTGTTTTTAGACTGCGGAAGCGGTGCCGAAAAAACTATTTCGACCGAAATGGTAGAAAAAGTAAAAAATTGGATAGATTTACCCTTGCTGTGTGGCGGTGGCATAGATACTGCTGACAAAGCCGCCCAAATGTGGCAAGCAGGGGCAGACTTGGTAGTGGTTGGCAATGCCATAGAACAACACCCTGCATTAATAAAGGATATAGCGCACCGTAAAGCCTCATAAAAATGCTTACCTTTTCGCAACTGCCGCTTGTGACACAAGGAAAAATAGCTGAGCTATCGGCAGACCTTCCTGTGGAAATACTCATCACCGACAGCAGAAAAATATTTGCCACCCCGCATTCTTTGTTTTTTGCTATCAAAGGCGAGCGGCACGATGGACATCAATACATAGAAGAGGCATATAATGCAGGCATAAAAAATTTTGTTGTAGAAAAATATTTTCCAAAACTTGGATTGCTTGAGGGCGCCAACTTTTTTGTAGCAGAAAGTTCTACACAGGCTTTGCAAGATTTGGCTTCCTACAAGCGAAACCATTATAATATCCCTATTCTGGCCATCACCGGCAGCAATGCCAAAACTATCATTAAGGAATGGCTCGCACAGCTTCTATTGCCAGATAACATTATTATCAAAAGCCCAAAAAGCTACAATTCACAAATAGGAGTACCCTTGTCTGTATGGCCAATCAATGAGAGGCACACATTGGGAATATTTGAAGCAGGCATCTCCAGACCGGGAGAGATGGAAAATTTGGAAAGAATCATAAAGCCTACCATAGGCTTGTTTACCAACATAGGTTCGGCCCATGACGAAGGCTTCGCCACCAGAGAACAAAAGATCAGAGAAAAAATAAAATTATTTAAAAATGTACAAACCTTGGTTTATTGTGCAGATATGCCCGAAATAGACCAAGTGGTAAAGCAAGAGGGCATTGGTTCTTTCGCATGGGGAATAAACCCAACTGCTGATGTGGTTGTGAAACCATTGGCTTTGACCACAGGTCGTTCGGTTTATAATTTCAGATATTCAAACAATAACATTTACAAAGATTTTAACCTTGAGCTTCCTTTTGCAGATGCTGCTTCGGTAGAAAACATGCTGCATTGCATCGCTGTGATGATGCTTTTCAATGTACAACACGAAGAAATTCAGCAGCGCATTACCTCGCTAAAAAAAGTGTCGATGCGACTGGAACTGAAGCAAGGCATAAACAACTGCTACATTATAGACGATACTTACAACAATGACTTGGCCGGGCTCACGATAGCACTTGATTTTTTGAACCAACAAAATCAAAAACCCCATAAAACACTCATTTTATCAGACTTGTACGAAACAGGCCTTGACGAAAAAACACTTTATGAAAGCATTGCCAAATTGCTTAAAGACAAAGGAATCAACAGGCTGATAGGCATAGGCGGGCAAATATCGGCAAACAGTGTGTATTTCGAGATGGAAAGCCATTTTTATCTTTCCACAAAAAATTTTTTAAACGCCATTGGCAGTTTATATTTTTCCAATTCCATAATACTCATTAAAGGTTCAAGAATATTTGGCTTCGAGAAGATAGTAAACCAACTCCAACAAAAGTCGCACAGAACGGTGTTGGATATAAACTTGGATGCACTGGCTCACAATTTGAATTTTTACAGAAGCCTTTTACAACCCGACACCAAAACGATGGTAATGGTAAAATCGTTTGCTTATGGAAGCGGTAGCTTAGAGGTGGCTCAATTGCTGCAATTTCAGCGTGTAGATTATTTGGCAGTCGCCTATGCCGATGAAGGAGTGATGTTGCGTGAAAATGGTATTTATTTGCCAATCATGGTGATGAATCCCACCCAAGAGAGTTTCGAAGATATGGTTCACTACCGATTGGAACCCGTGGTGTATTCACAAAACGAACTTAAAGAGTTGATTAAATATTTAGAAGACAATGCCTCAAAACTGAATATACACTTGGAAATAGACACCGGTATGCACCGCTTGGGCATAGACGAGGGGGAACTTTCTGAGGTGTTAACCAACATTAAAAACAGCGAAAGAATATCGGTTTCATCTATTTTTACACACCTTGCCGGAGCCGATGGCGATGAATTTGCCGATTTCTCTAAAGACCAATTTGCAAAACTGCTCAGGTGTTCGGTGTTGGCAGAAAACACACTTAGGTACAAAATCATTAAACATATCCTTAATTCGGCAGGAATTGTCCGCTACCCCGATTTTCAGCTCGATATGGTTAGGCTAGGAATTGGTTTGTATGGAGTAGAGGCCAATGGCAAGCTGCAAGACCAACTACAGCCGGTGAGCACATTGAAAACCACTATTTCGCAGATAAGGAAATTGTCGGCAGGCGAAACAGTGGGTTACAGTAGAAAATGGAAGCTGGAAAAAGATGCTACCATTGCGGTATTGGCTTTGGGTTATGGCGATGGCTACAGCAGAAGCTTCAGCAACGGTGTCGGCAAAGTGTATTTAAAAGGAAAATATGCACCTGTGGTGGGCAATGTGTGCATGGACATGACGATGATAGATATATCGGACATACCCGAAGCAAAAGAGGGCGATGAGGTAGAAATATTTGGTAAAGAACTAAGTGTTATTGAATTGGCAAAAACCATCAATACGATACCATACGAAATCCTCACCAATGTGAGTGAACGTGTAAAACGGGTTTTTTACTCTGAATAGGCCAATTTTAAACAGAAAGTATTGTCACCGGTAGTGTTTTGTTTAGCGAATCAGGCTCGTATGCATCGGTTATTAAATAATTAATTGAACTCCAGTCGCAAAGTTGGCACATGTGGCGTTTGCCAAACTTGGTAGCATCGGCCAAAAGCACGCCCGACTTGTCCCGATCAAAATTAGTGCAGTTGTAACACATTGATTATCAGTATTTATTTCCTTTTTTTAATTATTTTACCGCACTAAGGGGTGAAATTTATGAAAATTAGGGTGGTTAGAACAGCTTCAAAAGCACAAGCAGTTCAAGTAAT